>ERZ834798.60-NODE-60-length-128020-cov-6.667479_pt1 | contig 128020 bp, 206 predicted proteins | sample MGYA00519689_ERZ834798 | MGnify/ENA primary metagenome ERZ834798 (study PRJEB31850, sample SAMEA3708761) | human gut metagenome | biome: human gut; feature: human-associated habitat; material: faeces | place: China | collected 2014 ...
AAACAAGAAAAACGCTTCTGGAGTGCTGACCAAAAGCGTTTTGTCTACAGTCTGATAGGAGAGAGAAATCTCTCCTATTTTTTTTGAGATTTTTTACAAAAATGCCCATTTTTGGGGATTTTTTATACATAAATAAAGTAGAGGGGTATCACGATAAAGAAAGGATTTTGTGATACAGAATGGGAAAAATTGAAATACTGGGAGATTATAATAAACCATTTGTTTTTCAGGGGAAAGATTACTTACTAAATTATGATCCTGATGCTTATGCAGTAGAAGCCGTAGAAAAGTATTGGTCTGATAAAATCCTTCCACTCTCTGTGGAAATTCAAGGAACCTCGCATGATTGGGGAAATGATATTACCAAAGAAGAAGCTGAAGAACTTGCAAAAAATAAACTGTCTGAAAAGTTTAAAGTAATGGAAGATTTCTTAGATTACTATAAGCGGGATGGACATGGATATTATGAAAAGGGGTCTTGGCAATATACGCAAGAAGGAGAAGATGAAATAAGCTATCATGATTAAATTAACAGAGGATTTTTTACCGCAAAATAGTATTAACGAAAGAGACGCAAAAAGAAATGCCATTGTAAAAGATATGGATAGCTTACTTCGAAAAATTGATCCCAGAGTAACATGGATAGATTATATCCCGGGAAAATATATTTCTACAAATTGGGATTTAGTTGCTATCGGTGTCGATTCCAAGGTGAAATATGTAAATGTTACAGGAAAGAGTCCTTTTAAACTGGTAAATGAAGTCTTAAATGCAATGGACGATTTTAGGCTGGATGTACAATTTTTAAACAATAGACAGTTTGCATTTATCGAAAAGGATATTTCACAACTGGCAAAAATCAGAGCATTGCTGATTGCAAATGCAAACCAGTTGATTACACATTTATCCAAAGAGGATTGCGTTACTATTTTACACAATGCACAGGAAAATGGATTTCTACCGCGTTTCTATTTGGAAGATTTGGAAAAATATGATAACTCCGACCCTAAAAAATTACTCATGCAAAATTTTGAGTCCTATAAAGCAACTTTACTGGATACCGTAGCCATTGCAAAAATGGTAGAAGATTATTATATCCGGGAAATCGAAAATGATGATATTTACGAAAGGGAAGCATAATGATCAGAAAACGTACCTTAGCAGATAAATCTGTTTATCAATTAGCAAAAGAGAAAAAGAAACCAATCTCACCGGATAAGATTGAGACTATGTATCGTATCACAAGTACAGGAGATATTTTATTGGATGATACGGGAAAACCTGTCACCTATCAGTATGTTGCTCCGGAAAACGTTATAGATATGACACAGGAAGAGTACGATGCGTATTGGTCACAAAAAGAAAAAGAAAAGCAGGAGAGAGCTGAGCTTAGAAAAAAGAAAAGTACGCCCATAGCAGGAAAGAGAATCCATCAGAATAAACATACAAAAAAGAGTGTTCTACCCATTCCGACAGAAGATTATGAAGGAAAAAGAATTATCTGTTTTGATACAGAAACTACCGGCGTGGATCCAAATAAAGATGAATTATTACAAGTTACCATCTTTGACGGAAATGGTAAGGAAATCTATTCCTCTCTTGTAAAACCACAATATCATGCGTCCTGGTATCAGGCACAATTGGTAAATCATATCTCACCAAAAGATGTACGATATTCTCCTTCTGCCAGGGATATTGCAAATGAAGTAAATCGGATATTCCAAGAAGCAGATGTGATTGTAGGACACAATGTAAGGTTTGATATGGATATGATAAGTGCAGGTTGTGGAACAAAGTTTGATGGAAAAGTTATTCATGACACTTTAAAAATATTCCGTACCCAATATCCAAAAGGGTCTCATAAATTAAGAGATGCTATCATTGCCTATTGTCCGGAAGAATTAAGAGCTTATGACAAAAATGCACACAAAGCAGATACTGATGCAAAAGCTACACTAGCTGTGTTTAGAGCACAGATTGAAAAAGAAAAAAGCATAGTCGATGATTATGACTACGATAGATAAGAGGGTATTATGAACTATTTTATGACAGATATACATGGAGCATCAAAAGCATATTTTGAAATGATAGATAGGCTAAATATCAAGAATAATGATGAACTTTATATTCTGGGAGATATTTTTGATGGTAATTCCCAGAATCCAAAAGCATGTATTGATATTTTGGCAGATATTATGGCGCACGAAAATTATCATTTAATTTTAGGTGACCATGAATATGTACATATCATGTATGAAATGTCAAAACAGGAAGAAGCGGTACAAAAAATCTGGTTAGAAATGTTAATGGATGAAGATTTTGAAGGCGCAGCTTTACATAAATATATCTATGAAAAATTATCCGAAAAAGAACGGAATTATTATTTTGGATACCTGTTACGCTGTGATTTAACAGACTATGTACAGATTGGAAAACGTATTTTTTATCTGGTACACGGGAGTCCTCAAAGAATAAAAAACGATAATATTTCGGAATGGCAGTGTGATGTCTGCATGAATCCGATCAATTTAGAAAAGAATTATCAGCTTTCCATTTTAAAAGATCCGGGATTAGAAAATGGACATCCTTTACCAAAAGATTGCAATACAGAGAACACATTTATCCTTTGTGGCCATATCCCTACCACAGAATATAAAAAAATGGTAGATATTGAAAAATACGGAGAAGATGCCACAAAAAATAAAGTATATGTTCCGGAAATTATCGTATATAAACATAAAATTTTATTAGACTGCGGATGTACAGCAGATGAACTGATAAAAGAACAGCCGGATAAAAACTTGGCTTGCTTAGCAGTAGATGCTGCAGGATATTTTGTTACTTATTACAGACCTGATATAGAAAGGAAAAATTTTGACAATGAATAATGTAGAAAAAAATGAAACCGAAGTAGAAAAGGATGTATTTGAATTTTCAGAAGAAGAACTTGGACATGCAAAAATATTAGAGGATTTGTCCCTGATAAATCGCTCCAATAAACACAAATTTACAGAAGAAAACAGGTTAAATAAAATCCGTGAATTATTAGCAGATTCCCCTTATCAGGAAACCTATACACACGAATGTTATTCCTTATGGAGTAAAGTACCCTTATCGAAATTACCACAGGATGTGATTTTGATTACTTCACACACAGATGTAGTGGGTTCCATTACAGAATGTAGCAGTAAATTAGATAAAACAACAGGTTTTTATACGGGAACCTATGATAATCAGGGTACTAATGCTGCTTTGGTTATCATGATGAAAGAACATGATCTGCCTGAAAACGTTGTACTTGCCTTTACAGGAGATGAAGAAACTGGTAGATGCGCAGGTGCAAAACAGACGGCAAAATTACTTCGTAGTATGGGAAAAACGCCTATCTGCATCGCACTGGATGTTACCTATGAAGGATTTTATCAGAATAAATTATATAGTTTGGAAAATCTGACTGGAGCAGAAGAGAAATTACAGTTCGTAGATAAAATTGGCAAAGCAGCAATGGATATTGAGCCACAAGATGCGAATACCTTTTGTTTTGTGGCAGCAGATCATAAAAATATGCCGACAACGATTGATAGCGCACATGATAGCAGAAGCACCGGTATGTATGACGAAGCATTTGCCTATCGTGATATTAACTGCAAAGCAATGTCTATCTGCTTACCCTGCTCAGGGAATATGCATAGCAATACCGGAGTAAAAGTAAAACAGCCGGTATTCGAAGGATATGTATTTTCCTTAGTATCTTTGGTATATGAATTAACACATACACATGAGCAGTTGTTAGAAGCCTTTAAACCTGTTAGATCAACTCTGGCAGAAAAAGCAACACAGGTGAAAATGCCGGTACAACAATATAGTTCTTATGGCGGATATGCTTATTCTGATTATCCTACCAGCTTGTATCGTAAACATACCAATTATTATCATAATTTTGATGATGATGACTATGATTATGATGCTTATGACGAGGACGAGGAAGAAATCGCAGCTTATAATGCAGGATATGGCATAGATTATGCTGGAAGATATGTAGATTCTTATATGGATGATGTAGATGACGAATTGTTGATGCTAAAAGCAATGTTGTCTTCCGAAGCGATGGAATATGATGTGGATGAACTGGATTACTTCCTTTCTACCGTAAGTATTCCAACAGAATACATGCACTGCTTTAAGAAAGATGCGGATGGAAATCCTATCGAAGATGAAGAAGCAGCCATTGAAGACTTTTTAACTGAGGTATTTAAGGATACACATGCATTTGAATTAGACGATGAAGATTACGAGGATTATGAGTAATCTTCATCTTAATAGAGGCAAATATTTAACTATCCAGATGCATATGCTATTCGAATTGGTGGATATGAATTTGTTATCTTATTCAAAGCGATAGATGCCGAATAGATATCCATATGAGTTTTGGTATCGCCTATGCAGAAACAAGCTATGATAATCTGTACAAGTATGCAGATAAAAAAATGTATGAAAATAAAAATAAAGTATGTTAAAATGGACTATTTTTGCGGATTATTTTGACATATAAAAATAAGGAACAATATAAAAAATAGGGGGGAATATAAAATGGATGGAGATTAGTTATGAAAAGAAAAATGTATCCAGATAACATGATTGTTGGCGATTTAGGAACCTATGGAATGTGTGAAGAAATAGACGAAACGCATCCAAACGAAAGTGATCTGCAGTATGCAATAGACCATACCGACAATATGGACGAAGAAGAATTACCATTTGGTTAAAAAAAAGGAGAAAAAGATGAGTAAATACAGAATTCACAGAGTAACAGAGAAGGATAAGGCATTTAACGATTTACTGGATGAAGCCGGATATGATTATGAAGATCAGGCAGTCTATTGCTTAACTGATAAAAAGGGCAAATTATATTCCAATAACGGTGCAGCACCGGTTTATATTTCCAGTTACAATAAGGATGTAAAGGGTATCCCCAGTGAGGCAATGCGTAACCTGGAAGCACAGGTATATTTCACCAGAGTTGTTGCCAACAAAGATAATATCGGAGTAAAGCAGTATACCTTTGATGAACTAGCAAACAAAGATTTAAGCAAAAAGAAAGTAAAGCTGGATGATGCTTATTGTACATCTGTCATTGATATGAATGAAGATAACCGTTTGATCTGGGCAGACCAGTCGGAGGATGTAAAAGCCGCTTTCTTACAGTTTACAAATTTCGTTGATACCTGGTATGACAACATTTACAATTTAATGGCTGGCGTCATTGAAGAAAAAGTAAATGATTATCTGGAACATCAATCTGAATACGATGAAGACGCTGAACGGTTCTACGAGGATGAAGATGAGTACGATGAGTATGATGACGATGATGAGGACCGTGACGATGACGAAGAGTATGACGAGGATGAAGAAGAGGAAGAAGATTTAGAATATTAAACATGGTTAAGGGTCTCATTTAGAGACCCTTAACCATACAGGAGAAACAATGAATGATATTTTAACGGCAATATTTTTTTTAACAACATTAATAATCATTGTAGCAACTGTATTTTATTTTGCATTAAAGAAAGATAAAGGACAAGAAAATGACAAAAGAAGATAAAAAAATATATTATAGACCAGAACTGGCGAAAATATTAAAAGATATTGAAGATTTGGCAATTAAAATATATTCAGATAATTTTGAGGAAATTTTCTTTCATACATTAGCTCTTAGTTATGAAAATGAAAATCCAGAATTATCTAAACGATTAGAAGAGGTTGCAGATATATTTACAACACCATATGCTTATGAAGAATATATCTCTCACCTAAAAAATATTATTGCTGATGGTTATCAAATCAATCCGCAATATTTATTCCCGGGAAACCGAATAAAAATTATTATGGAGGCAGCTAAAGAAGAAATTGAGGAAATAGAAAAATATTTGTTGGATACCTATGGCAAATCTCTTACAAAACAAGAAGTATATATGATAAAATCTTTTATCAGAAAAATCAACGCCCCAGCCAGAAATCCAAATTTTGATAATGGTGTATATAATGCTGATATTTCAGGATTTTATACTTATATGGAAAATCACAAAGAGTATTTAAAAAGAGAATTGGCACCCACAATAGAAATGTTCAATACTCCAGATAAAGAAGAGGATAAAACACCTGAGAATGCCTTAGATGTAACAGACGATTTGAAAATACAGGAAGAAAACGAAAATTTAGATTTGTCGGAACTGTATTAAAAGACGATCTAAAAAGAAGGAAAAATAAAATGAAATTAAAAAAAGAAAAAGATTTAGACCAATTAAAACAAGCATTACAGGATAAAACAGAAAGCTATGAAAAGACGAAATATTCACTGGAACGATTAACAGAAGAGTATATGGAAGGCATTATAGATTGACCAATCGGCAAACAACAAAAACAACATATGAAAAAAATAGAGTCTTTAGAAAAAGATATTTCAAAAATCAAAGAAGAGATTAACGCATTTGAAAGATAAAAAATATAGCCAGGGATTACTGATCTCTGGCTATATCTATTTTGTTTTCATATTCTTTTAGTGCTTTTTCAGTTTCCTGTTTTTTATTATAATACATGCCCAAAACAGCAGTAGCGTAAGGACGACTTGGAGATGGAGTTGCATATGTTTCATAATCCTTTAATTCTTCTCCGGCTCGAATTTTTTTAATCTCTTTTAAAGCTTTTGGATGATAAGCCTGTAAACTAGCTTGTAAAATCTTTCTATCATTTAATAAAGTTGGTTGACTTACTTTTATTTTTTCCTGAATATCTTTTACTCGTTCTCCATTTAATTTCAAATCTAATACTTGACCACGCCGTTCATTGATTGCTGCATGGGGCGGGCTTAAATAATATTCTGACTGCATTGCGTCAATCATTTGTTCATTATTCATCGCAAACATGTATTTACTTATTGTAGATAATGAAATTTTTAAACATTCAGCAATAGCTGCTTGTGACATTCCGTATTCTGCTAATAAACCAATATCATTTTTTAATTGCTCAGTTTTTTCACGTTTTCCTTCTGTTTGGTTTCGTAATCTGACTAAATAGGTTTGGTCAAATTCAATCTCATGATTCGAACGAAAATCTTTAATGTAATGATTGATAGTAGCTCTGGATAATTTAAAATGATCTGCAATTTCCTGCTGTGTCCATCCCTCGTATTTATGTAGTACATAAACCTTTTCTTTGATACCTTGTCTTTGAAAAGCCATAGGAGTGTCATTTTCAAAATTCATAGCTTTTCTGGCTTTTTCTATAAAATGGTTTCTTTTGCAGATGTTAAAAACATAACCATCTGTCGCATTTAAGAAAAAAGCGATTTGACGCTGTGTAAGTCCACGATGAATACCTTCCTCAATCACACTGGTATATTTGATAATATTACCATTTTTATCCAAAGCACCCTGATCGATCAACTCCTGTCTGATTTTACTGGATTCGCCCTCAGATAAATTCATAATTTCTCTGATTTCAGGATACCGAACAAAAGTCTCTAAATATCCAAGCATTTCACTGGTAAGTGCAGCCTTGCGTTCTGCTTTACCTAGTTTTTTGATTTTTCTATAATCTGATTCCTCTGCATATCCAGCCTTCCGTAAAGACTTTTTTACCTGTGCTCGGGATTCGTTTAAATAACCTGGTAAATCACAAAATTCATATCCATCCCATAAAGCTTTATATTCTTTGCAGGGGAAATCCGTTCTTTCTTTTGGTAATTCATAGGGTATCATTGCTAATCCGTATTTTTCCAAAACATCATCTATGGATAATGTTACCAAATCCTCTATAACCTTATGATTTCTATACTGTAATAAATTTTCAATAGAAGTAGCACTGGAATAGGGAAGCATATCTACGGAATATCCCATTTTTTCAATATCTATCCGAATATAGTCTGGAATGGTGTAAAAGAACTCTGCAATATCATTTAGCGAATAATCGCCAAGCTCTACAAAGGCTTTAATTTGCCTTTTACGGGCATTTATTACATTTTGATAATTCATATCGTCACCTCATACAAAGTCGCTTATTTGCCCAAAATAGCCTCTTCCAGAGCGGCCCTACGTCTGTCAACCTCTGCTTGTTCTACACCTAAGATTCCATTGAAATTTTTGATTTCTTCTACGGATTTTGCTTTTGTTCTGGTGTTGTCAGGGTGTAACAAATAAACATCATAACCGACTGAAAACATACTGATAGCATATTGAAATTCAACAGGCTTGATATCATCTCCTGTATATCCATACGCTAACATCTGTTCTGTAAGAGATAGCATTTTATAATCAGTATTGATACGTTCAGCAGAGATATCTTTATCTTGCAACTCAATTAAAGCTTTTGCACCATATTTTTCAATAATAGCTGCTTCTAATTGCATATTTGCGTTTGCTACTGCATAGGTTTCTTCCGCAAGCCAGTTATAAGCCTCTCTTAACTCCTGCATATTCGTAGCCATATCTCTACGTTCTGCAACTCTTTGCTCAAAATTCTGCATACTTTTTCTCCTTTTTCTTTTTTGTATGAGGTGTATCTCTACCATACCACATACTTATTTATATATGTCAAAAAAAAGAAAAAAGATGGGAGATTTCCCATCTTAAAATAGTCGTATGATAGATATTACAAGAATTACAAGTCCACCCACAACAGAAAACAATCCATAAGACATGGTAGTAAAAATATCATTATCATTTATCTTAAAGTGCTCCGGATCATTTTGATCAATCAATATCTGAATTTCAGACCCTATTTTTATCTCTGTGTTGATTTCCGTAGGCTTTGTGGTATAAGTATGATTCTTATATTGATATTCCAAAACAGCCATATAAGCAGGAACTTCTTCCTGGGGAGTCTTACTAATCTTTGCACTTACCGATTTTAATGCTTTAAAATTACTCTGAATGGAATTTAAGTTAATTACTTTTGCAACAACGGCAGTATCACATTGTTTTAACTTTTCTTTTTGCCCAATACAATAAGCAATAATAAAGAAACCACAAAAAATCAATAAAGCACCCAAAACTATTTTTGCATTATTCATAAAATTATCTCCTATATCTCCAAATTTAATATATTCCATTTTTACCTCACATGAACAAATATCCTCTTATTTATATATGTATAAAAAAATCATATTTTCGCCAAATTTCAAAAAAAATTTGACATATGTAAGTAGATATATTTTTTACAGAAAGGCATATTTATGAGATTAAAAATTCAAATGATACCAAAAACGATGTATGAAAAAAATGTGAGGTCTGAACTTACTACAACAGACTGGCAGCAGTTATCCAGATTAATTCGCTATCAGGCACATGGTACCTGTTCTATTTGCGAAGCAGAAAATTTAGATTTAAGAGATATGGATGCCCATGAAGTCTGGGATTATATTATAGAAAAGAAAAACGGAGAAAAAGAATATATCCAGCGTTTAAAAGAAATTATCCCAGTATGTAAAAAATGCCATGCTGCAATACATATCGGGCATACAAAAGCATTAGGAAAACAGACACATACAAACTGTTATGAAAGAGCAGTAGACCATTTTATGGAAGTAAATCATTGCGGGTATTCTAAATTTGTAGAAAAGGAAAGAAAAGCCCACAAAAAGTGGCTGAAAAGATCTAAACATAAATGGAAATTAGATATAAACAGAGATTATATTAATCATTTATTAGAGGAAAGAGTAGAGGTATAAAATGCAAGAGAATAATGTTATCTATTTCACAGAAGAACAGTTAAAAGAAATTTATGATTTCCAACCTGAGAAAAATAAACCTGTATTTCAGGAATATTTAAAAGATAAGGATATCAAACATATTGATGTCGTCAAACTGGTGGAAACTTATAGTTTTAAGATTCCGGACGATATATGGGACTTATACGGAACACATGTAGCTATGCTAAAAAAGCAAGAAGATGAAAGAAATGGAAAATCCTGGGATACATTTGACATTCCGGATAAATTCAAATATACAGAGGAACAAAAAGCAGAAATCCGGAAAATAAGTACGATGACAGAAGCAGAAATAGATGAATATATAAAAGATGTCAAATTTTGTGAAAGCAATCCAAATGATTTAAAAGGAAAGATGGTATGGTATTAAAATGCGAAAAAATGTCATTATAGCTTATGCTAAAAAAATATGTAAAGATTCTAATGTCAATAATTTTGAGATTATTTTAGACACTCAATATAATATAGGCAACGGATATTGTGATAATTACTATGACTCGAATAGAGAAATACGTATAGGTATAAAAGAATTAAAAAACATTTTTAATAAAGATATTCCAAACGAACTATTTGTGAAACTGATTGTGAATATCTATCATGAAATCCAACATTATTATCAACAATTAACGTTTTTTGAAAATAACCAGCAAAAGGACGAAAGTTTGTTTTATAACTACCTAGCTTGTATAGGAAATGGTCAAGGATATTACAACCCAGAGATAAATCCGTATAATTATTATAATAATGTCAGAGAATTGGATGCCGAATATACGGGGATTAAGAAGGCATATAATTTTCTAACTACAATCTTTTCTGAAAAAGAAGCGGAGCAGTTGATAGTAAATTATTTCAATAACCGATTAACTCAGAACTATTATATCTCATCTGACAAACCTGTATCATCTATGACAGAAATCAATATGTTATTTACAAAAACAATTACAGTCAACCAACATAAAATAAGACAATATAATGTGAATTATATTAACGAAGACAAACCTATCCAATATATACAGGAACAAGATGAGGATTTTATTCTAAATGTCAATGATTTATTGGATGGTGCTCTCCAAGATGAAATACTAGCCGGAGCATTTGTCAAATATTTAGAGGATAAAGAAATTAAATCAGACCTTCGGTTTGCTCAAATATACAACAATGCAAAAGAAAAACTATTGTCATCTATCCAAAAGTTTACCCAATATCCAAAACAACGTGATGAAATCGATATCAATTTAGATGAAATCTTGTAATTGCACCATTCTTTTTATCTTTTTATACATAAATAGATAAATAAGTAAGAAGGCAGGAAAATTTTATGCGTAAAAAATCAGTTATTTCTCTTTTAACTTTAGTAACTTCCCTTACCTTAACAGCATGTAGTTTTCAATTTTCCACACCAAAAGATTTTCCCCAGGTCCCGGACCAGGTGCAGGAAATCAGCGTAGAACTTGGAAAAGAAATCTCAGATATCGTAGATAGCACAGATTTTACAGATGCTGATCAATTAGACCAAATGACAACTGAAGTTGTTGAATGGGCAAAAGATTATGCAGAAACAGAAGAATCCATCTCAGAATTTCAAAAAGCTACCTTAATGAGAGTAGTAGATGGAGATACCATTGTAGTAGAAATTGATGGTGAAGAATATAAAGTAAGACTTATCGGTATCAACACACCGGAATCTGTTGCACCAGAAGAATATCTGGAGAAAACCGGAAAAGAAAACTCCCAGGCAGGAAAAGATGCAAGTGAATTTACCAAAGAAATCTTAAAAAATACAACTACCGTATATCTGGAAAAAGATATTTCCGAAACAGATAAATATGGAAGATTACTCCGTTATGTATGGTTGGAAATTCCTACAAATGCTGATGACTTGGAAGAAATCTCTACAAAAATGCTAAACGCTATTCTGGTAAAAGAAGGAGTTGCTAATATTGCAACCTATGAACCGGATACCGCACATGAAGAGGATTTCTTACAATTAGATACCGACTAAGGCTCTATTATGTTTTTACAAAGCAAAAATATATGGAAGGATACTGCAGATAATAGATTAACGGTAGATGAATTAAAAAACAAGCGTTATTTATTGGTGGATTATCTTACGATGATAAAAATAAAAAAAGAAATTATAGCGGATAAAAATTGTGGAATGCCTGCCACCGTAAAAAACGAAAAGATGCTTAGAAAATATGAAATGATAATTTCGGAAACAGAACAGGAAATTAACGAAATAAATCAACAAATTAAAGACCAGATAGAGATAGAGCGGTAGATTATTGTCTATCGCTTATTTGCTGCTGTAAATATTCCTCATATCCGGATAATGACTCTAATTCTTCTTGTATTGCACAACTGTGAATTCCCATCATAATACTTGCCAGCAATAATAAAACTCCAAGAATTGTCATAATTTTTTCAAGTAATGTAGGTCTTTTTTGTTCCATATTTTTTTTACCTTAAATATTTAATATGTCAAACCACGAAACAAAACCTAGCGTAGCTCCGACTTAATTATTTTATCAAATTATGTAAAAGATGTCTACGATTATACAGTATTTTTGCGGATTTTTTTGACATATATAGATAGTTAGAAAATGAAAGGAAACTATATTATGGACCATATCGAAATTTCTTTTAAAAAGCAGAAGCATTATGAAAGAGCATTGGAAGCTTTAAAAATGTCCAATATCGATCATTATCCCATTGATGAACAAAATATCTATATTTGTGGTCATCTAAAAAAGAAACAAGTCCAAAAAGTAATGGACGATTATCTTATCAAATGTGATGTCAAGAAACATGAAGACCATATCACCAGAGAATAAATATACGTAGGAATTTCTCTTACGTATATTTTTTTGCCAAAATTTTACGAAAAGAAATAAAAATATTACAAAAATATTTCAAAAAAGCAAGTTTTTACGGATTTTTTATACATATAGTAGTAGATACAAAATGTATCCACAAGATATATGTAGAAAGGAAAGAATCCACACAGCTTTAAAAAACGTAATACTACGTAATTTAATTTCATAAGTGAGATTTCAGTTTTGACATGACGGGTAGACAGCATTTAACATTTGGATTAGTAACTGGAGCAGCATTCACCGCTTATTTGTATAGCATCGGCGCGGTACAGACAAGAGAAGCGATGTTCTTTGTCGTAGGAGGATCTGTTCTTGGCAGCTTACTTCCGGATATTGATAGTCGAGAGGCAACCATTTCTAAAATGTTACCTCCTGTTACTACTTTGCTCTCAAAACTGATCAACAACCTGTTTGGACATAGAGGACTGATACATTATCCTATTTTTTGGATGATTCTTTTAGGCTTTACATTACCACAGAATTTTAATCTTATTGGATTATATTTTGGTATTTTCGGACATCTATTATTAGATGCTTGCACTTATAAAGGGATTCCGGGACTTACCTGGGCATTTAATAAGAAAAGTACTTTTCGGATTTTTCCTAAAAAATGGAAAATGTATGTCGGTACTATCAGAGCAAGCGTTGCAAATTTCCTTATGACTGTTGGAACCACTACCTTACTCCTATATCTTGCATCAAGAGTATAAAAAGGAGAAAAAAGGTTTGAAATTGAAAAAAGTATTATGTGGCATTTTATTAGGTACTATGCTTTTTAGTACCCCAGTAATGGCTGCAGAAACAAATGAAAATTTCGTTGCATGGGAGGATTTAAAGACTTATTCAGAAGAAATCGGAGAGAAGTATAACATTGATCCCTATATTTTACAGGCATTGACTGAAAATGAAAGCAGATTATACATTAAAGCTGAAAATGGGGATTGTAAAGGAATTACACAGATTAATATTAAATATCATGCAAAACGTATGGAAACGCTTGGGATTACCGATATTTATGATCCATACAGTAACTTATTAGTTTGTGCTGATTATTTATCTGACCTGAAAGCGGAAAAAGATGACATTTATTATATATTAATGCGATATAATATGAAAACATCAACAGCAAATGATATGTATGAAAAAGGTGAAATTTCCAATTACGCAGACAGTATTGTAAAAAGAGCTAGTGAGCTTTCATTAAATGATTTGAGAGCTGCCAAAACCGCAGCAAAAAAACAAGCAGATCAGGAAGCAAAAGAACAAAAACAAAAGGACGCCCTGGCAGAAAGCGAAAGACGCATCTCAACTGGAATGGATGGAACTTTACCCAAAGGTGGAGCAGCTCTTTGGACAGAATGGAAATAATATAAAATACCTCAAGATATTTTAATCTTGGGGTATTTTTCTGCCCAAAATCACCCATTTTTCTGGATTTTTTTGACATAAAACAATAACAAAAGAAATATCTACGACATAAAAAAGGAGTGTTATTATGTATCAATTAACAGATATGGAAGAAGATGTTTTTACCTCTGCATGGGAACGCTGGGTGGAGGAAACACCCAGTATATTAAAAACCACAGGTATTCAATATACAAAAAAGAATCCTATTTTTACATCCAGAGATGATTACTTGACGGCAAATGAGGATAGTTATTATAAAGAACAAAAAGTGACATTAGATACAGATTTGGATGAATTAAAGGCTGCTCTAAGAGAAGAGTGGGCAGATGAAATAGATGAGGATTTAATTATGTCTACGTCTAGTGAGGGAATTTATGAAATCAGCCGCAACATTTTTGATAAATATTGTGGTAAATATATGGATAAACAACTGGATGATTATAATGCAGAAGAAATGGAAATATGCTAAATATAACAATACTTTTTACAAATGGAGGATGCAATGAAAAACGGACTTTATCATATAGAAAATAACAAAATTTACAAAATGCATTTAGATGGTCCTATGGAGAGAGTCGGAATAGTAGCAAGCGATAATGCAATTGAAAGTATTATAGATTCGGTTACAGAATATATGTACTGTAATTGGGGCGATTGTCACATGAACGAAGGAACAACATGGGACGAGTTACAAGAGGTACGTAAAGAAATCAAAACATATGCAATGGGCATGATAAAATCAAACTTAGAAAGTGCAATAAAAAGGACAAATATAAATTTAGATACGGAATTAAATCATTCTAATACGGAGGAAATGGAAATATGTTAAATAACTATTATTTTACTTTTGGACGCAATAAAAGACTTCCGTATCAGAATACTTACATTATTATAAAAGCTGATAATATGGAATCTGCCTGTACTGCATTTCTAAAGAAATTTCCAAATAGTAATGAGCCAAAAACGTTAAATTGTTCTTTCATATATACAGAAAGAGAATGGCACGAACTATATAATGAATCTTCTTATGGGGAACCGGCGGCTATATTTGCTGCAACAGATATTCTGGTAAACAAACCAAGATTATTTGTAGATATGGATGGTACTTTGACAGAATGGAGAACTTTAAAATTTAGCATAGGTAAATATGAGGATAAAGATAAAATCCAGAGCCAATTACACTATCTGTTGAATACACCAGGTTATTTCTATTCTTTGAAACCACATCAGAATATTATAGATGCGATAAAACAAATGATTCAGGAAGATAAAGTAGATATTTATGTTTTATCCTGCGTATTACCAAATACAGAAAAAGGATCTCCCAAACGGGAAAAAATAGCATGGTTACAAAAATATCTACCGGAATTAGAAGAATCACATTATATCTTTGTACCTGATGGGAAAAACAAGGTAGACTATATTCCTTGTGGACAGATGAGTACTGATTATTTATTTGATGATTATTCTTTGAATCTACATAGGTGGGATAGAAGTGGACAAACTGCTATCAAATATCTAAATGGTAAAAATGGGACAAAAGGAACTTTCCAGGGAAATAAAATTTCTTACGAAAGATCAGCAGAAGATGTTGCCAGATTACTTACCAATATTTGTACGGAAAGACAAATGATTATAGACGAAATTCCTCCAGAGATTGATGAAGAATTCGACTATCAATCTTTTGACTTCGATGACTATGAGTAAAGGAGATATATAATGGCAGATACTAAAAAATCTTGGAATACATATCCAAATAATACACCTCCAGATATTCCACAAGATGAAAATTTTGGAATAGAATATGAGGTGAAATACAGATTACCAGATGGTACCATTAAAACAGATATTACGGAATGGTTGTGGGATAAAACATGGAATTGTATTTATCCGGTAATTGCCTGGAAGGAATACGATAAAATTATTCCTTTTACAAAAGAGAATGATACGGATTTAGAGAGAGAATAAAATGATAGACACTAAGTATTTTCTTAGTGTCTATTTTTAATGTGAAATGACGAAAAATTGCAAAGGTGTAATAAGTATCATATATACACTTTTTATTTTCCGCATTTTTTACACAAATTTACAACCCAGCTTTTCTGTCGTATAATATGATACGTACTTTTCAAAGCATCAGTAGTATATATTATGACGACATTTTACTACATTTCTTGTAATTTCATCTGTGATTCCATACAATCTAATACAGTTTGCTTTCCTCTTTCATCTAATGTATTATATAAAGACATAATACGATAAAGATTGTCTTCTCTATCTATTTTCTTTCCAGTTAATATCCATAAAGTGTCAATATCCATTCCAGTGTTTTGCAGTTCTGCCAATCGAATCATCGCACTTGCAGGTAAACTCCGAGTTCCTTTTTCTGCCAATGATAAGGAACTATAACTGATGCCTAATAATTTTGCAAATTCCATCTGCGTTAAATGTAATTGTTTTCTTGTCTCTTTTATTCTATGATTCATTTTATATACTCCTATAATTTTCTTTTTACGCTACGATATAAAAAATATATTTTTTTAGCAATTTTCTATTGACAAAGATTGTTTTTTACATTATGTTCAAGCTGTAAAGAGGACAACACATCTTATCGGGTTCTTCCGATTTCTTTACAAAAATTATATTATCATAGCTATGGAAAATATGAAAGTGATAACTAAGATATGAGACAAAAGAAAGTTTAGAGGGGCTTTTTATGTATGAAGTTATCTGTACCACATATTCTCCAGATACACAAGTCAGTATACGTGAAAATACAAATACTGTAAATGAAACAGTATGGCTGTGTCGTGCTTATTTTGCACTCATACGAAAAATTCCTCCTAAGACATTGAAAAATTATATCAGAAAAGCGCTTTACTGCGAATTTATTATGATACAATGTAAAAATATGATTATCAGTATCCGTTTGATACAAAACGAAGAGGATAGTCTGTCTTAACTGGGAAAGGACAGAAGTTATGATCACACAAAAGATAAATCCAAGAGATATGTATTATTTTTTACGCAAGACCGGAAAATCTGTAGAATTTTTAACCACACATTATTTTGAAGAAGTTGTATCAGAAGATAGAGTTCCACGATATGTTACTAGAAAAGGATTAGTTGTACAGAAAGCAATTACCGATCCAGTATTTGAAGATAGGTGGGAAAATGACCAAATTTTATTAGCTGCGTTCCTACATGGATGGGAAGAAGACGGTGTAAATTTGATTCGGAAAAATTTATATTTTGGATATGATTTAAATATTCCATTTTGGAAACAATATAATGAACGTATGTCAGAACTTATTCGTCTGCTCAGGAAGCATAGTACTTTTATGGAGGAAGAATAAATATTATGAGTATAGAAGAGTTTAAATCAGAATTGATAGATACCATAAATGATGTCTGCGTGGAAAATGAAATACCCGCAAAAGCATTTATTCGTAAAATATGGAAGGTTAATACATTTGATGAAAAATTATCTTTTACAACACCAGAAGAACCAGTTACATCTCCGGCAATCAGTGTCAATGATATTTATCTGGAATATTGCAGAGAACATCAAAATATGAATGTTATTATCCAAAAAATACTGGCAACTTTTTTATGGTATTGCGAAAATGATGCCTATAAAGATTTATCCAAACAAAATTTAACCAATATGCAGACTTATATAAATAAAATATCTGAAACTGGAAATCTTATTCCCGTACTGATCAATACCAAAGCAAATGAAAATTTTATTTCCGAACTGGTCCATAGACAATGGTTGGACTTAACAATCGTTTATCAATTATCTCTAAAACGGGATGAAACTTCAGCAATGACTATTTTTGTCACAAATGGAATATTGAAACATATAAATCTATCGGAAAATGATTTATATGAAAAAGCAATGGAAAATTTAGAAATATCTACTATGTTAGCTCATACCACAGATTTGCCATCAAAAGCAAACAATAGACGCGATAATGAAATGATAGCAATCAGTGCAAGAGGAGAGTATGGTGCTGCTGGTATCTTAAATCACAAAGCAATCCGTTTTTTAGCAGAAAAGTATGGAGATATGTACCTCCTTCCTGCATCTATCGACATGTTTTATGCAATCAAAACAGACATGGATATACCGGAAAATTTATTAGAAAGCGTTTATGAAATCAATCAGACAATAAAGCCAACAGAACGTTTATCCAACAATATTTATAAATTACATGCAGATGGACTAAGAATAGAGTTAATACGCAGCAAACATAAGGATTTATTATAAACAAAAAGGACTGGGGGTTACCTCAGTCCATTTTACTTAATTCTCTGTATTTGTGGTATCCTTCTGAAAAGCTTCCTCAAATTTCTTTGCATCTGCTTCCTGAATGGTAGTCTCTGCTGTTTTTTCGTTGTCAGGGACAGAACCTTCTTCCTCATCCTCTTCATAATCAATCATATCAAGGTTTTCGAGTTCTTCCATTGTTTTCTTATATGCAAGAGCTGCCACAACACCAAAAGCTGCACCGGCAGTGAAAATAGCACTTCCTAAAAGCGCCTTCTTAATAAAATTACCCATTCTTTTTCTCCTCCTTGGCTTCAAACTGTTTAAAGAATTCCGTAGGACTTACCTTTGCATAAGTCTGGGAGCATACACCCTCGATTGCTGCACCATCTGCCATTGTGATTGTTGCAGATTTAATATTACCCTTAATGATCGCAGTTCCGGAAACAGTAACAGGTCCCTTTACATCAATATCTCCATTTACAGCTCCATTGATTTCAGCAGCAGTAGCAGTGATATTTCCAATGATGACAGTATCCTTCGATATTTTTACATCTTTTGCTGATTTTACATTTCCAACTACCTTCGCTTTATCAAATGCTACGATACCTGCATCAATATTACCTTTTACTTTACCGGCAACATTTACCATTTTGATAGCGGTAATATCTCCCAATACTTTTCCGTTATGCATAATAGATACATTTCCCTTAGCTGTAAGAGATCCTGCAACTTCGCCATTGATAGAAATTCCACCTTCGCTGGAAATATCTCCACCAATCTTTGTACCAAAAGCAATAATGGTATTACTATTTTCCGCAGATTTATTGGTTGCTTTTTCTTTCTGCGCAGGAGGGGTCTCCGGTTTTGCCACAGACGCTGATGCAGGTGCAGGTGCTTCAGGAGGCTCTGGTGCCACATCAGCCATAGATGCAGGAGCTTCAACAGGTGTTTCATCCTCCGGTAATAAGTTTTCTACCATAGCAGCTTCATCTTCAATTACAGAAGCACCATTGGTATCCGGTTTTGTTATTTCTTCAATTCCTTCAAAAAATCCCATAAATTGTATCCTTTCTATTACAGTATAAAAATATTTTATCTACTTATATATGTCAAAAATATTTTGATTTTTTGCTATTTTTGTTGTTTTTTTATACATATATAAATAGGAAAGTGAACTTATGAAAAAGGAACATGTTAAAATATCTCCAAATGACTACAAACATTTACAATCTCATCCGGAACTTCTGGAAAATTATTGTTTGAATGAAGCAGCTATCAGTAATTTTCCGCCGGAGGGATATGGATTTTTTAATCCGGAACTAGAAGAAAAAGACGGAGACCATTATGTTACATGGTTTCATTATGAAAGCTGCGATTAAGGAGATAAGATGAGCATAAAAAGCATTATCAATGACTATATTTCCACAATCATGGATAAAAATATCGATATCAAAAATCCCACAAAATGGAATCTTATCAAAGAAGATATCGAAGCGTATGGATTTTCAGAAGAGATAAATACTTATATTTTCAAAGTTATCTGGGAAGCCATTTGTACAGAATACCAAAAAGGAGAATAATATGAAATTATTCAATAAAAAATAAACTTACTTTTATACTGATAATTATGGGACAAACCAATGATATGCAAAAGTATAAATAAAGAAGAGGATAACAAAGATGACTGACTGGTTAGACAGAAATGATAGAAGATTAGATATTGGTGACAAAGTAACCTACCCTAGAAATAGGACAACTTTTGATGAGATATACGAAAGCAGTACAGTTATAGGGTATACAAGTGATGGTGATGTTATTGTTAGTGGTAGATAGATGGACCTAGAGTTATAAAGGCTAGAAACTGTGAAAGATGGTAACTGTTGGTAACCAATGGTTACCAATTAAATTTAAACAATTAGCATGGAGGTAATGAAGATGTACGACAAGAATTATACAAGATTGCATTTAGGTGATAAGGTAAATTTTTCAGACGAATATGGTAACAAGTGCAGCCAGATTATGAGTTTTACACCTACTGGTAATATCATTGTCAGAAAAGACAGATACAGCCCTATGGAAGTAATTGATCCTAGAGAATGTGAGTTAAACAGAGATAGGAGATATTAAGATGAGAGACAGAACTGGTAAGCCACTTAATATTGGTAATAAGGTTTATAGTATTGATATACCGGAAAAAGATATAAAATGTATTCCATTTAATATAATTGATACTGGAATTAAAGCACTTTATACTCAAAATATCCATATCATTATGTTTTTCGAAAAATATAATGATATAACTCTATGTAGCAAAAGTATTATTGGAAAATGCGATAAACCGTTACTTAATAGAACATTTTCAAAAGATGAAATAAATAGAATAGCTCTTTCCGAAAATACAGTTAAAGAAATAATAGACAATTTTGAAAAACAAGAAGACCACGATTCAATAAATTTAATGGGGGAATAATATATGATTACAGAAACTATTATAGGCAGTACATTAGGGATTAAACTAATAAATGGTAAATTAAAACCGACTTACAGTAAAACAAAACAAATAATCTCTTATATTGTGTTTGGATTTTTTTGCCTTCTCTTTTTAGGAATACTCATATTAGGTCTTATAAACATAAATCCACAATATATATTTATACCGTGTATTTGTTTGTTCTGTACAATCTATTTATTTTTAATCAGCCCATACACACAAAATAGTAAAGATTATGATATTGTATTTGCGAACGAGAATACTTTATCCGGATTTACATTATTCTATAAAGGAAAAGAAGTCAAAATAGATTACATTACAGATGAGACGGGAAAAATTGCATATAAAAAAAATAATTCAAAATTAGAATGTATTTTTTATGCAGATGGGACCAATATGTCAAATCTTACGAAATATAAGATTATAAATTATTTTACAAAGTGGTTAAGCGAAAATAAGTTGCTTTCTTCGGAAGTTACAACAACATATGAATAATAATAGAATACCAGACGTAGAAACGCCTGGTATTTTTTTACCACAAGATCTTTTGTCCACATTGATCACAATATTTTTGATTTCCGGTAATCCCGCTACCACATTTTCCACATCTGCCAAACCAGATACCATGATTTTTATATTCTTCTTTTGGTTGCATGGGAATATCTCTTTCAAAAGTTATCTTTTTTACGGATGCATAGGGTAGGGGAGTAGGACAGGTGGCTTCGGGCATTTTTCCGCCAATACCGACTGCTTCCTTTGCTAGTTTGTCAGCCTCTTCATTTCCTTCCACACCGGAATGACCTTTTACCTTTACAAAAGAAATCGTAATATGTTTTTTTGCTTCCTTCATAAAATTACGATATCCAATCGTACCAATCTTATTTGCACGCCATTTATCTGTTGCCCATGCTGCAATACCTTCGTAATCATAATAAATGGTGATTGACGGAATATGATATTCGATAGCCTTACTTACAGCAGCCATAGCCCCAAGGATTTCCCCAGAGACATTTCGCATCTTTGCCATTTCTGCATCGTTTCCATTTCCCTGTAATATGATTTTTTCTTTACCGATACATAAAAATCCACCATATCCATATACGCCGGTATTACTATTATAAGATCCATCTACAAAAGCATAAGTGGATACCTTTGTATTCTGTGGTGTTCCTGTTTTTTTGCCTGCTGGGGAGGGTTCTTTATTCCTTAAAAAATCTTCCGCATCTTTTTCCGAAGTGAATGCTTTGTAAATAGCACCTGGATAACCTTTTACCAATGGTTCGCATTTTGCCCAGGAATCAAACACACCTGTTTTCACACCTTTTTTCACCGCATAATATTTACTCATCCTTTTCACCCTCTTGTATTTCTCGTATTTTTTCTAATATCTCATCACGATCGATAGTATTACTTGCATTTCTAGCACTTAATTCCAGACATCGGATATAAATTTCTTTTTCCTGTTTATCCATATTTTCTCCTAATAGGTATTATATTTTTTCTTTACCATATCAATAATCTTATAAACATTTGCCTTAGAACAGATTCCCATACTTACAATATCCCGAGGCAAATATCCATTTGATAGATAAAAAATCACTTTTCTTTGTAACTCTGTTAATTCTGTGCTGATTTTCTGTATTCTCATTTTTGTGCAAATATAATTCGCAACATCTGTATTATCCTCTAAGCTATCCAGATAGGTAATATCCTGTGTACCGGGGATAATACTATATAAGCTTATCATGCAGGATGCCGGAATTTGTTTCTGCCTGGAATTTGCTTTCATTTCATTTTTTAATCGGTTTCCCATCACCTTGTAAGCATGTGTAGAAAAGTTACTGACTTCTTTATTATAAGTAGTTGCAGCACTTACAAGTCCTTCTGCAGCAATTCCGTACCAATCACTGATATCATCTTCTTTATGTAATAATCCGTATTCTTTTAAAATGCCATAAATCAGATTATGGTTTTCTGTAACAAGTTTTGACTGATCTATTGTTAAATCCATCTCCATAATTCCTTGTTTTTACATTTTATATTTATATATGTCAAAAATAATCGTAATTTTTTTACTTTTTTAAAAATAATTTTCGATTTTAAGCAAATTTCCATTTTTTTTTGACATAAGAAGATAGATTAAAAACTTAACAGGCATGTGGTGAGCATGTGGAGGCATTTTACTAATCATTGTAAGATGTGTCAGGTGAAAAGATACTGTGAATGCGATTAGGCAAAAAACAGTGATAATACAGACAGCGTAAATCTACGAGGAAGGTCCATCGGTCGAGCGGGTATTGCTTAGGAAAAAATTATGGACGGGCGTGTTGAGCGGCAAATCACGTAAGGCTCTTTGAAATGTTAGGACAAGACGCATTTCGATAAAAAGAGATATAAAATAACCGTTGGGCTTGACCACCCCAGTACCGCTGTTAGAGAGTGTGTCAATAAGATGTGCAAACGTCCCCGAGTCCGCAGTGAGAAATGACGAATCCGAAAGGAAGTACAAAGCGTACATAGTCGAAATAAGCTGGGCACACGTAATTGATTTTATTATGTTATCGGATATCATGTAACGATGCTAGACGTCATCAGTGGTAAGCCGATAATCATACGACCCAAATCGCACGGCCAGGGAGGTTTGTGACCGTCCCGGACAGAAGCTACAAACTGTGCTGCACTAATGGATTACGTACCTTAGTGTGGTGCAATTGCAGTGGAAGAGGATTATATGGAAGATGTATGGTGCATCGCTATGTTTAATGCCGGACCTTGATAGCTGAGTGTGGAATCTGCCACGCTTTTTTTATTATGAAAAATGAAGTCATAAAAAGAAGCTGATTCCCAAAAGTTTTACCGAACTTTTATCTGAACCGTATGATTTTTTCAATACACAAACGTGGAGAGTGTGAAAAAATATAGGCATCCCCTATGCAGACCAAGAGATATTTTTTGTTTTTTGGCGAGCAGGGGGGATATAGGATTAGATCGATTTAGGATGTGCATGCAAATGATTGAAATTACAAAGTAGATATATAAAAATTAACTTTGGCATGCACGTATCCCCTGGCAGGCAAGAAATACCGATTCGAGATGATGTCAAATAAAACAAATCAAAAATTCCAATGCAAATCATAATATAATCTGTTTCCCGTCAAATATAAATCATAGTGTTTCCTAATCTACATAAAAATAAAATTCGAAATTTAAACTGCAGTATATCTGATCGGAATGAAATCTGCACAAAATACAAATTGGAATCCCAAGGTGGGTGAGCAGATAGATGCAGCCAATACAAATCGAAATTCCTGCATAAATCATAAATTGCATTGGGTTCCCACCAAACTATAAATTATAATTACATATATAAATACAAGGTATTCAACACAGCTATCTTTTTCTTTGCTTCTTTCTTTTTCTATTTTTTCACTTTTTCTGTTTCTATTTTATTTTCTTATCAGAAACTCAAATTTTATTTCATTTTCTATTTTAAATTTCACTTCCTAATTTTAGTTTCTCATATTTTTTTTACATTATTTTTCACTTTTATCACAATTTTCTAAACTTTTTCGATTTTTTTTTACATATATAAGTAGAAAATACAAGATATAGTAGAAACTAAAAAAAGGAAATACAAATACATGTACGAAGGAATAGAAACTGCATCACTTACAAAATTAGATACCAGATTTGAATTTGATTGGTATTTAAGGACCGTAGATTTTATAGCAGAAGAGAAAGCTTTGGAAACACAAAATGCCTTATATCAATTATTTTTAGGAGCTATGCGGGTAGTTCTCGATTACAAATGGTTACCGGAATGCAAAGGATATAATTTAGATGATATTTCCATTATTGCGAGCATAGAAGAAGATAAAAATGGTCATAGAGAAAATGAAAATAACGAAGCTTTTGGAAAATGGGAAATGCGTATTCATTGTAAATCCGGAAAGACCAATGTGGCAAACTTATTAAATATTGAAAAGGATATGGAACGTTTTATCAGAGCTAGATTCGGAGTAAAAATACCGGAAGATTTAACAGCAATCAAACAGGAATATGAAAGAAAACAGACACTTACTTTATTTACTGGGATGGAGGGGATAGCTAATGTGTAGAGTTTCTTTAGATATTTCCAGTAGTGGTACCGGATATGCAATTTATGAAAAAGATAAATTAACAAATAGTGGAGTGATTCATCCGAAAGGAGAATTTGCGAAAGACAGATTTCCTGAAATGGTGAAACAAATTAATACGATTTTAGAACAAAATCATCCATCAAAAATTATCGTAGAAGGTTTTTATTGCGCAAATAGTTTTGCATCTGTGGAATATATCCTAAAAATACATGGTGTTGTAGAAGCTTGGGCAGCTATGAATGGAGTAAGCAGAGTTGTATTACCCCCCAGTAGCTGGAGAAAAACATTAGGATTTCCAACACCAAAAAAAGGACAGCCAAAAGGGACTGCAAGAAAAGAAGCAAAACAGATGTCTATCCTTTTTGCAGGTAATTTATTAGATAGAGCACCTATTTCAGATGATGAAGCGGATGCAATTTGTTTAGGGTACGCAGAGTATATTTTATCGAATGAGGAAAATAAATGCAAAATATAATAGTTGCCGTTATTTTGTTAAAGCATGGTATAAATCCATTTTTACCGGTATATCAAATAAAAGAGAAACTTCAATCCAGATTAACGGTAAAAGAAAAAGATTGGATCATCGAACACGGAGTAAATAAAGATTATTTGAAAAGTTTATTTTATGAGGAATAAAACATGGAATTAAGACCATATCAGGAAAAAGCAAAAAAAAGAATATTTGAAGAATGGAATCAGGGACATAAAAAGACATTATTAGTCCAAGCAACAGGTACAGGAAAGACGATCGTATTTGCAAATGTCATTAAAGAGATTTTAGAACAAAATCCTTCTGCAAAAGTATTAATCCTTGCACATAGAGATGAATTATTAAGACAAGCACAGGATAAATTACGTGTTGCTGCAGGAATCGATGCAGGAATTGAAAAAGCACAGGAGACAACGATTGGTACAGATATCCCTGTTGTTATTGGTTCTGTACAAAGTATGTCTGGAAAAAGACTGGATGATTTTCCTGTAAATTATTTTACACATATTATTATTGATGAAGCACATCATGCAACCAGCCAGACATATACCACAGTGCTTGCTCATTTTCCAGATGCTTATGTGTTAGGAGTAACAGCAACACCCAAGCGTGCAGATCAAAAATCACTCGCCAGAGTATTTGATAGTACCGCATTCGAGTATAACTTAAAAGACGCCATTAAAGATGGATATTTAAGTCCGATCAAAGCACAATGTATTCCACTGGAATTGGATATTTCCAGTGTGGCTGTAAATGCAGGCGATTATGCTCCGGGAGAGATAGCAAATACTTTGGATCCTTATTTGGAACAGATTGCAGTAAAGATGGAAACCTATTGTAAAGGCAGAAAAACCATTGTATTTACTCCACTGGTAAAGACCAGTAAGACCTTTCGTGATATTTTATCCGAACATGGATTTTCTGCTGTGGAAGTGAATGGACAAAGCGGTAATAGAAAAGAAGCATTAGAAGGCTTCGCAAATGGTACTTATGATGTCCTCACAAATGCCATGTTGGTGACAGAAGGCTATGACGAGCCAAGTGTAGACTGTATTGTTTGTTTACGTCCCACACAGTCCGAAAGTTTATATCAGCAGATCGTAGGTAGAGGTACCAGACTCTGCGAGGGGAAAAAGGATCTGCTGCTTTTAGATTTCCTATGGCTTACCGGGAAACATAAATTATGTAAGCCCGCTGATTTATTTGCGTCTGATGAAGAAATTGCAAAGAAAATGTGTGGTCTGATCGATGAGTCCAAGGATCCATTAGATCTTATGGATTTAGAAGAAGATGTCATCACTGAGATTAATCGAGATAGAGAAGAAGCACTTGCAAGACAACTGGATGCCTTAAAGCGTCAGAAAGCACAGTATATTTCCAGCTTACAATTCTTTGCCTCTTTAGAACAGTTAGATGATCTTTTCGCGGCACCGATTTATGCATGGGAAAGAGAGAAACCTACTACAAAACAGCTCCTTGCGATTGAAAAATTTGGACTGGATAGCAGTAAGGTAGAAACAAAAGGGGTTGCTGCAAAAATACTGGATATTTGCTTCCAGAGAAAAGAAGATGGTTTATCTACGGTAAAACAGATTAAATTGTTAGAACGATATGGATTTGTACATGTCGGCAAATGGACCTTTGAGGAAGCCAATGCCATGATAGACAGACTTGCAAAGAATCATTGGAAAGTACCATTTAATATTAGGGTTTCTAGTTACAAGCCAATGAGACTTAAAGAGAACAATTGATTTTCTAAACCCCTCGAATTCGAGGGGGTTAAACCATCTCAATACAAAGAAACAGTGGAGAAGAAAATGCGTAAAGGACAAATTAAATTAGTAGAAAAAACAAAAGAGATATATGGAGAGCAAAATAACATCGTTGTTTTTTTTGAAAACTCCGAAATGTCACTTAACAGATTAAATGCCATTTATCAAATACTTAAATGTATTTATAAAGAAGAATTATTATGTTTAAATGCAGATGAATTACAGGAAATTATTTCAAAAATAGATAATCATACAGAAAAATTATATTACCCATTATTTTATCATGTATGGAATTATAATGATTCTTTGATGCATCCTATTTCTTTACAGGAATTTGAAGAGGTTTACAATTATATAACATCTCCGGAATATTGCAAAGAAACATTGGATGTATACGAATATTGCGAAACATTTGCGCAGGCAAAAGCAGTAATCGCAGAGTGTCCTAAAGATTTTAATTTAAAAGATTTTATACATTTATTTGAACGTGTCATTATAGCTAAAAAACATGCAGATATAAATGAAGTTATGCCATATGTAATGGAATCTCTTCCGTTATCTGAGGAACAAAGAGACGGATTGTATGCTTTTTCTGCTTGGGGATGGTCTTTGGATTTGATCCGTAAATATCATTATGATATACAATCTTATAAAAAGGCAATAGCTGGCATTATGCTTTCCGGATGTGATATGCAGAATTTTGACAAGGAATCATGGGAGAGAGATGGTTATTATCAAAATCACTTCCCGATATCGCTTGAAGAAAAAGAGAAATTGCAATCATTAAATCTACAATCAAATATAGAAATTTATAGAGAAATGTTTTATAAAAAAGTTTCGTTCTCGAAAAATGCTATAACAATTCACTTGACGAAATATAGCTCGTTTAAATGGAACGATAATTTTAAACTTACTTATGGCAAAAAAGATAGATCGGATAAAATTGTATATTTTTATAATACCGGTGAATTTTATAAGGAAATAAAAGAAAAATCAACCTTAATTCCAATTAATTTGCGAGAAATTATGAAATTGATTTCTGCTTATGGAAGTACGATTACCGATTTTCTTTATCCATATTTTGAAATGTTAGCAGAAGATAATAAAATTTATCTGGATATCCTTAGAATTATGAAAAATACGAATAATGATATATATTGTATTCCTCCGATTCCTCTTTCTGAATTCAAAGGCAAACATACTTTAAAAGAGGTTATGACGTCTTATTATAAAAATACAGAGGATATTCCTTGGAACAAGGTAGATATCAAGATTTGTTATGCATATTTCAAATTACGAAAAAAGATTGAGCCTGCGGGATATACTATTTTATGGGATTGGTTAAATGATCATTCTAAATCGCTCACAATTCTGGATGCCGTATTTTTCGAAATCTTAATGAACCGTTTTACTGAAAACAGTTATTGGGAGAATATAAATATTTATGGTAAAAAACAGAAAGTCACAGAAGATACGGTAAGATATACAGTACGAGATTATATCCGTTTTTGTCATAGATTACACAAAAAGATACGTTTAACATTTACAAGTGCAAAAAAGATGAAAGAACTTCATGATGACTATGCAGTAATTATAAAAAATAAATATACCCCAACGATTACAATTCCAAAAAATACAGAGTTTAAGGAATTGGAAAAATTATTACCTACAGATGAATTTACATGGATTAAAACAAAACGTAAGATAATAGAAGAGGGTATAGAAATGCATCATTGTGTTGCGACTTATGCTAATTTGGTAAATAAAGATATTTGTGCCATTTATGGGTTTGTTAGAAAAGACAACAATCGAAGATACACGATTGAATTTAGAAAAAACAAAGAAAGATATTATATCGAACAAATGCAATCTATGTGTGATAGAGGGTACATAGAAGAAGATTATGCTTACGTACAATCATTATTAAATAAAAACAAAAAATATACAGCGGCATAATTTCATCAGATAGTGCGTTTCTTTTCTTTCCTGCCAGGGGAAGCACCGCAGGCATTTTGTATTGTATAAAATCCGTACATCATATTATAATGATAAAAAACAGTAGGAGGGACTTTATGAATTTGCAACCACTTGTAGCATATGAAATCACAAAAGGAAGTTCAGATCGTACATTTTCTGTTGGGGACATCATCTGGATGTCTGAAAATGGAGATATTAATAATGTGAAGGCAGGAGGTTGGATTACACCATCGGAATGTCCCCAAAGAACATTAGATTTTGAATGTGTCCAATCTAAAAAATATGAAGTATTAAAAATAGATGGACATGAAATTTGTAAGCAAATAGATTCCATTTTGGAGAGATAAAATCTTTATATTTTCTGCAGATTCTTATTAAAAATAACGATTTTTATAAAAGTTTTTGACATAAATAAGTAGGTAAATTGTACCTGCTTATTTTTTTTATTGGAGGAATTTTTATGAAACCATACAAAAAGGGAGATATTGTAAGTGTTTGTAATACACTGGGAAACTTCTGGGCGGAAGTTGCAACAGATGTTAGTGAAAAAGCAAAACTTGTACCTGTAAAGATTGATATTCCCGAAGAGGGTATTGACAGTATTTTAAATATTAGCAGAGATTCCATTGAGTCATTACCGGGACATATCACCAAATATCTGCAAACTTATGGCAGTGTTTATAACGTATCTATTACAGATATCACAGAGGCAGAACTGGAAAACTTACAAACGCAGATTAATGAGACAAAAGATCCTAAAAATTGTATCATTACATTTTTGTTGGAAAAGAAGGTAATAAAAGATTATGAAAATGAAAGGGATTAACCCTATCAAAATATAAAAAAGGAGAAAAAGAGTATTTATGAATAGTGAATTAGATGATCTCATTGGCGTAGATTATGGAGAAGAATATTATCCAAAACGTCAGATGACAGTCATTAAAAAGGATGGGACTGCAGATCCTTTTAATGTGCAAAAAGTATTAAATGCAGTATCAAAATCAGCATTTCGTGCTTCTGTTACCTTTACAGAAGGGGAACGCAGAAAAATCTGTGAGAATATTATATCCAGAGTGGATGCATTACCGGGAACGGAAATTTCCATTGCGATGATGCATAATATTGTGGAGCAGACATTGGATATTATAAATCCAGCAGTTGCGAAAAGTTATAGAGACTATCGGAACTATAAGCAGGATTTTGTAAAGATGTTAGATGAGGTTTATAAAAAGAGCCAGTCCATTATGTATATTGGAGACAAAGAGAACTCTAATACGGATTCCGCTTTAGTATCCACAAAACGTAGCCTGGTATTTAATCAGTTAAACAAAGAATTATATAAGAAGTTCTTTTTAACTACGGAAGAATTACAGGCATGTAATGATGGATATATTTATATCCATGATATGTCCGCAAGAAGAGATACCATGAACTGCTGCCTTTTTGATGTTGGTAATGTATTAAAAGGCGGTTTCGAAATGGGAAACGTCTGGTATAACGAGCCTAAGACATTGGATACTGCATTCGATGTTATTGGAGATATCGTATTATCAGGAGCCAGCCAGCAATACGGCGGGTTCACTGTTCCCGAAGTAGATAAGATTTTAGCACCTTATGCAGAAAAATCGTATACAAAGTATTACAATGAATATCTTGCTATTTTGCAGGAGAATGGCATTACAGAAAATGTGAAAGCGGGCGCAGATGCCTATGCAATAAAAAAAGTAAAACGGGATTTCATGCAGGGCGTTCAGGGCTGGGAATATAAATTTAATACCGTTTCCAGCAGCAGAGGAGATTATCCTTTTATTACCATGACATTTGGTATTGGCACGAGCAGATTTGAAAAGATGGCGTCTATTGCAATGTTAGATGTCAGACGCGAAGGACAAGGAAAAAAGGACCGTAAAAAACCGGTATTATTCCCGAAACTGGTATTTTTATATGATGAAAATCTACATGGTCCCGGAAAGCCATTAGAGGATGTGTTTGAAGCAGGCATCAAATGTTCTGCAAAGACCATGTATCCGGATTGGCTGAGTTTAACAGGAAACGGATATGTGCCAAGCATGTATAAACAATATGGCAGAGTAGTATCACCAATGGGATGTAGAGCATTTTTGTCTCCCTGGTATGAAAGAGGCGGTACACATCCAGCAGATAAGGATGATAAACCAATTTTCGTAGGTAGATTTAATATCGGTGTAGTTTCTCTTCATTTACCGATGATTTTAGCCAAAGCAAGACAGGAAAGTAAAGACTTTTATGATGTATTAGATTATTATCTGGAATTGATCCGTAAATTGCATATCCGTACTTATGCATATTTAGGAGAAATGCGTGCATCCACAAATCCGCTTGCTTACTGCGAGGGAGGGTTTTTAGGTGGTCATTTAAAGCCATCGGATAAAATCAAACCATTATTAAAACCTATGACTGCCAGCTTTGGTATTACCGCATTGAATGAATTACAGGAATTGTATAATGGAAAGTCTCTGGTAGAAGATGGTACATTTGCAGTAGAAGTCATGGAATATATCAATGCTAAAATAAATCAGTTTAAGGAAGAGGATGACATCCTTTATGCCCTCTATGGCACGCCTGCAGAGAACCTTTGTCTTAGTGGAGATACGGAAGTAAATACACCATTTGGAATGAAGAGAATTAAAGATATTGTTGCTGGTGATATTGTATATTCCTATAACGAAAATACAAAAAAAGTAGAAGAAAAACAAGTTCTTACATCACAGAAAACACAAGATCACGCTGTTGTTGTGAAAATTACTTTAACTGAGAATAAATCAGTTATATGTACACCAAATCATCCGATAGCAATTGCAAAAGAACCATCTATGGATCCTTTCCATTGGGACAATAGATTTGAATATATTGAGGCAAAGGATTTAAAGAAAGACCAAAAATTAATTATATGTGGAGATGTTCCATATGCTGGTACTTCAGATTTATATAAAGTAGTTTCTGTAGAGTATTTGCAGGATTTAATCCCTGTTTATAATATCGAAGTTGCGGATAACCATAACTATTTTGTTGGTGGAAATGAAGGTATTTTGGTACATAACTGCGGATTGCAAATTAAACAATTCCGTGAGAAATATGGAGTAATTCCGAATGTATCAGACAGACCATATGTATCGAATAGTTTTCACTGTCATGTATCAGAGGATATAACACCAATCGAAAAACAGGATCTGGAACATAGATTTTGGAATAGTATGAATGGTGGAAAAATTCAATATGTAAAATATCCTGTGAACTATAATATCGAAGCGATTAAAACTTTGGTACGTAGAGCAATGAAAATGGGATATTATGAAGGGGTAAATTTATCCTTAGCATACTGTGATGATTGTGGCCATCAGGAATTAGAGATGGATGTGTGCCCTGTATGTGGCAGCAGAAATCTAACGAAGATCGATCGTATGAATGGTTATCTGTCTTACTCCAGAGTACATGGAGATACCAGATTAAATGATGCTAAGATGGCAGAAATTGCTGATCGAAAAAGCATGTAGTGGTAATAACAAAATAAACAAAATAAACGAAATAAACAGGACTCTAAATTATAGTTTGGAGTCTTGTTTTATTTTAAAATTGCGGCACACTTGTCAAAGAAAAATAGAAGGAGTAAAATAACAGAAATCAAAATAATAACTTATAGTCTTAGGAGATATAACTATATGAATTTATATAACTGGGGGAAAATAAATAAAACAAATATCGAAGCATATGTACAAAATAAAGACTATAAAGGATTGTTAAATGAATATTATACTATGTCAGGAATGTCTTTAACGCAATTAGCAAAATCCTTTCAGTGCTCCAGACGTGCATTGGGTAGATATTTATCTGGGGAACGTCAAGTACCATTTGCAATCGTTAAAATAATGCTACAATCAGTAGAAGTCGAAGCAAAATCAGCAGATGATAATTCTGATGACAATGGAATGTTTGTTTGGTATGGAGGTAAGGATACTTTATTTAATATTATGCGAGCTTATCGTGTTTTACATTTTAAATGGAACCAGTTTGACGCTGCATGTAATTTAAACATACCAATCGAAAAATTATTCGAATATGAAAGCGGAAAACGTAAAATCCCAATTACAGATTTGCATAAAATTATGGAAGTTTATGGATTAAAATTGGAAGAATTATTTCCCGCACTGGTTTCATATGATGGAAGAAAAACATTTTTACCACTAAAACCTGTTAGTATATTTGAAATTGATGGTGTAAAATATAACCTGCTTGAAGATAAAATACCATTATATGTTAATCCAGAAAATGAAGAATTACTATTATGGCCAAGTTTTCCAATTATGCGATATGACAAAGATGGTACAGCACTATTAAATTATATGCCAAAAGAATTAACAATAGACGAATATGTAAATACAGATGATTTGATTTTTTTGAAAGAAGATTTAGAGACATATTACGAGTATGATTTTGAGGAAAAGAAACTGCCGCCAGTGTATAAACACCTGTTGGAAGAAACAAGTGACAAAAAATGTACACGACAGATATATGACAGAAAAGTTTATGGAATAACATTTTTAGACGATTATAAAGTAAAATTAGATGTTAGTCCCAAAACCATTACATTCGATTTACGTGATTATGTTTTTTCAGATAGTGTATGGTATTCGATGCTTCAAGATGAAACATATTTTAATCAGGGAAAGCTACAATATGTCGGAGATGAAATCTATCAAAATCTTTGTATTGTATGGCCAGACAGACAATATGTTCGTATCATCGAATTATATTCAGATAAATATCCATCTAAGTATTTAGCTCAGAAACGCGCAATAACATCAAATACAATTTATGAAAACTGGACCTTATACAAATAAAGCGAGGAAATCCTCGCTTTATTTTTGCCCTTTTTGCGGTTTTTTTATACATATATAGATGAAGAAATTAATATCAGGAGGATTTATAAATGAAAGTTGCGAGTACTCATGAGCTAATTGAAAAATTACAGGCATATGAAAAAGAGAACGGTATTGGAGCAATTATTGGCATTGGTACCTATTGCGCCGGTGATAGAGAAAATCAGTATGAAATAGAAATTGCAAATGACTCTATTAAAAACAGAATTTTTGTTGCAGACGGTAGTTACAAAGAAACGAAAATTGATATTTCTGCAGTATCAGATGATGAATTATTCCCCGACAGACGATAGAAAATGAAAGTCGCGCTATCCCCTGATCTTTAGATCAGTGGGTCTAGCGACTGTAATGTAAATTTTATTTTCATGAAGTAATTATGAAAATAAAAAATCTCCGGATATTTAGATCCGGAGATGGTTAACAACATATATAAATAAAAAAGATATAATTTCTCAAAAATACACCAAACAAGAGTTTCTTTAGATGATTGGAGGAATAAATATGTGCATGTATTGTGAAAGAAGAACAGACGTAAAATTTGGATGGGAACAACCGAAACTTCCATACCATAGTGATAATCTAAACGAAGGTAGACTGAATGGAAATGTATTAGAAAATGAAAAATGGGACGGTTTTATTCATGATTATCAAACCACTACTCCAGAATTAGTTCTCACTTGTCCTGGTTATTTTAACGGAGAGGGTGTTGGTTCTATTTGCATTCCAATAAAATATTGTCCTGAATGTGGAAGAAAATTGGGAAATAAAAAATCATAAGAAATGAGGATTTCCAACGCTCAGGATTTGTTATAAGGAGAGATATATTATGGTAAGAATTAAAGATGGAAATTATATAGCAATATTCCACGATAGAATGATTGAAGTAAAAGCAGATTCAAAAAAAGATGCTTATAATAAAGCAAAAAGATATTTTGAATCCAGAGAACATAGAGAATTATTTGATGGTGAGCTAAAAGTGTGTCAGATACCATCTATGATAGGTATTCTTGATGAGTAAATAAAACGCTGATTTCAGAAAAGGAGAAAATATTATGAAAATAAAATCTGCTGGTGATTTTGACATTTTTAAAAGATTAGATGAAATTGACTGCGAACTGCAAGATTTTCATATTTCTGCTTATAAGTGTGATTTATTATACAAAGAACAAAATAGTTTAAAAACTGAACTACGACAAAGAGGATATAAGATAAAACCTGATGAAAAAGAGAAAAGAAATAATATGAGAATATCAAAATATACACAGAATGAAAAAGAAAGAACTCTGCATATTTGGATTCCATTGTTTGAAGAAAAACTGGATGATCAACATTTTTTTTGTGAACAACCACATATGTATCTGATTGTATGGGATAAATGGGATAGCAACAAAAAGTGTAATAACTTATGGGCAAAATTAGGTATTGGCGATATGGATGATTTCGATTATACCTGCGAATTTGAGCATCCAACACCGGAACTTATCCATGAAGTCATTAACTGGATGTTGGATCATGAATATGCCATTATATCTGATATGGATGACGTCATAAAAATAGTAGATGCATTTCAAAATGTAAACGGCCATAAAGAAAAAATGTCAAAGAGGTGTAAACATGAGTAAAACTGAGATAAAAGATGTTACCATATTTACGAATGAAGAGGAACTCAATACTTATAACGAATTACTGTTAAATGGATTTTTGAAATATCTGAGTAATAGACAAAAGAAAAACCATGATGTGGTTCATGTCGGTGCAAAAGTTCTACTGATACAGGATGGGAATTTTGTAAAAGATTTTCTAAACCAGCTAAATATGGATTAAAAAAGAGAGAGGATAAAATATGAGCGATTATAATAAAATACTTTGGGCACTTGCTATTATATCTGTTAATGGTTTAATAACATTGGCATTAAGACATGTAAAATCTGATATAATTATAAAATTGATATTCGCTATATTTGTATTGATTTTGCTATTTGTCTCTGTAAGTTGGACATTCTTTGACTATTGGATATAAATATATATTTGAATTAAAAAAGAGGGGATGATTATTTAGCCATCCCATTTATTATTTGACTTAGAGAGAAACAGATACTTTCAGAACTTCTCCACAAATATTGTCTTCTAAGATATAAATATTTGTAAATTTACCAGTCTTTAATGCAGCTTCTTTTTCCTGATATCTGGCTAATACATCTTCATAGATTTCAGCAGTTGTAAAATAGAAACCAAGCTGCTCTACACTATATAAAGCTTTTACCAGATCATTGGCAAAATCGTCAGGAGTAGTGAAAAATTCTGTCTTTGTTGCATAAGTCTTTAAATATTCCGTTCTTTTGCTGCCAGGGACAGCCTTTTTTACTTCGACTCGGATGTTCATGCCTGTGCTTCCTCCTGTTTCTTTAACTCCGGTACATTCACAACAGAGAGGATACCTTTTTCAGTAAGTCTGGATACTGCGGTATCGAAATCCACACCGGCAACGACTGCTGCCATCAGCGCATTATCAATAAGTGTAGCATTTTCATATTCTTCAGTTTCCAGATAATGAAGGATACGATCTTTATCCACACGGAGTACAGCGACATCTTCTGGATAAGGAGTTTTCTTTTTGGGAATTCTCTTTTGTAATTCCGCTACGGATTTTGCAGTATCAATTACCTGCATTTTAGATTTGGAAGTAACAAATACATATTGTGATTTACTCATTTATTTTACCTGCTTTCTTTATTTTTTATATGTATATATGTAAAATTATTTTTGAAATTTTCAAAAAGAGAACGGATTATTTTGAAAAAATTTTACATATAATAAGAGAGATGATATGATTAAAATAAAAAATGAGAAACGATTATGGCAGAAATGATATTATATTTTAAAACTCCAAGAGGCTTAGGAACAACGATACATGCCGATTTTTTACATAAAACAATACAAATAGAAAATCATACCGATAGAATTTTAGACACTGCGTTCGGAGTAAATACCACGCCAACATGGAAAGATTTTGAAACATTTTTAGAAGATAGATGTTTTCCAAGAACAAGAGATAAATTAAAATTAGTTTTAGAGGATGTTGGTGTAGATCATTATGATCCTCTGCTTATTATACGAAAAACGCATGGGCGCATGGCAGAGGACCATGCTTGGATTGATATAGAGGAGCCGAAACAGGAAAATGAACATACAATTGATAGAGATGACAGATAAAGAATTAATAGAAACAACTACACATTCTTCCAAAGGAAATCAGTTTATGTGCGTAATGAGCTGACAGAAGGAAATCCATATTTCTATGATAAAGTCAGAAATGCGATGTTGGATTTTGCAAATATTTTCAAAGCAAACGGAATTATGTAGGATATAATGAATAAAAAGTGCAGGGTATTTGAAAAAATATCCTGTATTTTTCTATTTTTACGGATTTTTTATACATATAAATATAGATTTGTATAGCAAAGGAGAAAACATATGTTAAGAGTAGCAAAATTTGATAAAGTAAGTTTTAATCAGTTTAAGGAAGGTATTCTGGATGTAAAACCCCATCTTACAGAGGAAGAAATCCAGAAAATCTATGATGCGATCACATTACCTAAGAGAGCAACCACTGGTAGCGCAGGATATGATTTCTGTGCACCCTATGATATTACATTAGCTCCAGGACAGACAGCAAAAGTACCTACTGGTATTCGTGCAAAGATGGAACCTGGCTGGGCATTAATGCTTTTCCCGAGGAGTGGACTTGGATTTAAGTTCCGTATGCAGTTAAATAATACAGTTGGTATTGTAGATGAAGATTATTTCTATTCCGATAATGAGGGACATATCTTTGCAAAGGTTACGAATGACTCTAATGAAGGTAAATTATTACAGATAAAAGCCGGAGATGGTTTTGTACAGGGTATTTTTATGCCTTTTGGTGTCACTATTGATGATGATGCTGATGGTGTAAGAAACGGAGGATTTGGCAGCACTACTAAGTAGTGCTGTCTTATTATGATTGATAGGGAAATAGAGGGGAAACACAGAGGAAAAATATGGCAGAAAGAAAAAAGAAATCCCCTTATATTTATGGAAACACAGCAAGAAACTTACAAGAAGAATTAAATGTTCCAAGAAAAATATTATCGAATGAAACCAGAAAGAATAGAGAAAAAGCCCATCATATGAATATTGGCTACATTCTTTTTCTGTCAGGGGCATTATTTGCTTGTGCAATATGTTTGATCGGATATGTACAAAAGCAATCCGAATTGACAGCGAAGATTGCACAGGTATCTAAACTGGAAAAAGAATTAAATACTCTGAAACTTTCCAATGATGAAATGTATACCCGAATTCAAAGTAATGTAAATCTCGAAGAAATTCGTAAGATTGCCATCGAAGAACTCGGCATGACCTATGCAGAAGAAGGACAAGTGATTCTTTATCAGGAAAATAAAAAAGATTATATGCACCAAAATGCAGAGGAATAAGTATTATGACTTATGAAAGATTAGTAGATCAGGCGGAAGCTATGGTAAATATTATACATAAAAAATATCTGTCCGGAAATAAAATGGCATATCCGGCATTACTTTCTGGCATTGGTGATTGTTGTATCGAAAGTTATCGTGGTGCTGGTCATAACTATCAGGCAGTTGTAGACGCAATTCATAACTGTTATGCAAGAGACCATGCGGCAGGATTTGATGTTGGTTATAAAGCAGGATTAGCAACTATGCGTAATACCGGAAAAGATATACAGAAAATCCTTGATTACCAAAAAAAGAAAGAACAAGCAGGAACTGCACAGTTTCATATAGATTTAGAGCAAGGAGAAATAGTATATGGATAGAGAAATTTATAAACAAAGATTTATGGAAGCAGATTCTAGTAAAATACCTGTCTCTGAATTTCAGAAAATCATTAACGACTCTATTTATCCGGCAACCGGTTCTCAAAGAGGATATAATAATTTGCTGATTGCTATCGAAGAATGCGCAGAACTCATCGAAAGTTTCGGCGAATATATATCCGGAAAAGAGAAAAGTAAATATGGAGTATATGAAGAATTAACAGATGTTTATTTAGCACAGCATTATGTAATGGATGTCCTTGGTATTGAGGAAAAGGACATAAAACTGGACGCAAAGCATATGACAGAGATAGATGTGCTCGTATCACTAAGTAAATTGCAGTTCAGTCTTGCAAAATATATGCGCAAAGCAGAAAACCTCCCCTGGCAGGAGAAAAACAGGATGGTGCAGCAGATTACCGAAGATTTATCCGGCGTTAAACAGAGCCTATTATTTATACAAGGATATATGATGATGACAAAAGAAGAACTGTTCAAATCAATTAATGTCGTCATGGATAGACAGAAGAGCAGAAACGAATTGCAAGATCCATTGGGAATACAAATCGTTGAGAGGGAGTAACAATAATGAAATCAGATGGAGTTCAGGATATTTTCACATGGTTAAAAGAAAAATGCAAAGAAGAAAAGGCAAAAGTACAGATAGCGGAAAAAGAGTATGAAAAAACAAAAAAGACTTGTCATTTCGAAGATGAGCAGTGTCTAATTGATTCGGCAGAAAGAAATGTAGAAATAGCAAAAGCCAGATTAAACGCATTTGTAGAAACTAAGATCAGTACTGAAAAATATATGAAAAAATTAAGACATAAAGAGAAAAGAGAACCCTATTCACAGCAAGCTGATGGTATGAAATGTGAATATGACGAAATAAAATAGTTATACTAACCATATTTTTAAACTATTTTGACATATATATACGGGGAGATTGTTCTCTATCTATTATATCGTTGGAGGAAAAATATGTTAATAAAAAATAATGAAAATCTATTTGTTGATGTCGATTCAAAAAAAGGATATGTAATACGACTTAAGAAACATGAAGGCGCAACATTTACAGTTACAGAAGATTCAAATGTAGTTATTGGACAAGCGGGAAAACATGAATATACAAAAGAAGAACTTAAATTATTACAAGCAGAAATAAATATTGGGATGACATATATGGAAACTATAAGAAAAAATGGATACCCAGTATTGGGAAATGCATATTGTAAGCCAGAACCGAACTGTGTTTATGAAGATGAACGCGGGAATATCATTTTTTATTTTGGAACGGGAAAATATATAGATGAATGTAAAGGAGATAATATATTCGGATGTGAATATATTTATGTAAAAATAAGACCAGATTCTAATAATAAAAATTTAGATTATCTTTATAAAAAAGAAAATGGCATTATTTTTTTAGAAAATAAAGATGATTATTGGATAAATATTGAAAATACAAGTACACCACCTAAGAAACTGGTAAAACTTTTATATGTGCTACCAGAAGATTGTACAAAATTGCAAATATACTATCCAGAAGATTTAGAGATAGATGAAATAAAATGGGAAAAACATTGGATAAATAGACAAACCAGAATTCCAGAAAAAAGTTTATTGCCATATATAGAATATGAAGAAGCAAACAAAATATCGCCTGAGCTTTAAAACAGTAAATGTTTAGTTAAAATTACAGAAGGAAATCCATATGAAAAAATTAATAAAAGGATGTATTATCGTTAGTATTTTTGGAGCTTTGGCAGCACCACTTGGAACAAAACTACCACCACCTGAAAATGGAGATTATATCACATACTATATAGATAGCTACAAACAGATACTTTCTGACTGTATGAACGCAATAAGAGGATTGGAAACGCCGATAGAGATACCGGAAGAAAGTGAAGCAGAAAATTAAGATTATTCTGTAAAATATACAAAATTTGAAAATAATTTGACATATAACCATAGGAGGTAAAACCTATGGTAAAAGAATATACAGAAATATGGAACGGTTTTCAAATTAGGGAACCTGTATTTTTAACGGGCAAAAAGGATCCCTATATGTTTGATCTGGTAAAATGGGAAGATCATGACCCCATAGAGGTAACTGAATTAAGTACTGGGAAAAAGAAAATGTCTACGAGATCCTGTTTTACGGTTGGAACAATCCGATGGGATACCAGAGAACCTGGATTCGAATTTGAAAGCTGCGGACTAAGATTTTTAGAAAATTATGTGGAAGGTTTAAATCAATTTGTTATAGACTTTTGTGAGAAACAGACACCAAAAATGATAAAACGAATGGAAAAAGAAAGAGGCTGGTAAGAAAAATTACCACTTTTTTCATATTTTTTGACATAAATAGATAGGTGATTATACCTATCTATTTTTTTATTGAAAGGTTAAGGTGAAATAATATGTTTGGAATAACAACACAAAAATTAGAAGCATTACATAAGAAATTAGAAACTGCAGAAAAAAGATCAGAGGAATATTCCTATGTAGTTAATGTAGGCGCATATGCCGCAGCAAGATAAGGTTATGAAACAATGAGACAAGCTGAAAAAACGGCTGCAAGATATGAAAAAAAGAAAAACAGGGAAGATGCAAAAATAAAAAGATATGAAAATAAAATTGAATCATTGCAAAAAGAACTAGATTTGGAAAGAGATTAAGAAAATAAGAAAAAATTGAAAACTTTTTGACATATATAAATAGACGGTAAATCTAAATTTATATATAAGGAGAGAAAATAAAATGAATTATCATAATATTACAAAGGATGATATGTTAAACGGTGATGGACTACGTACCGTTTTATGGGTAGCAGGATGTAGCCATCATTGTCCGGAATGTCAGAATCCTATTACTTGGGATGCAAATGGAGGCATTCTTTTTGATGAATCTGCGAAACAGGAGTTATTTGCGGAGCTAGAAAAAGATTATGTAGCCGGGATTACTTTTTCCGGTGGAGATCCTTTAAATGAAGCAAATGTAGAAACCTTATTATCCTTAGCAAAAGAGATCAAAGAAAGATTCCCCAACAAAACCATGTGGATCTATTCCGGATATACTTGGGAGCAGGTAATGTATCCTATTATTACCGATGATTTCAATCCTGTCAGGGATATGTATTTACAGGCAAGACGGGAATTAGTTTCTATTTGCGATGTATTTTGTGATGGACGTTATGTAAAAGAATGCAGAGATGTAAATAAGCCTTGGGTAGGCAGTGATAACCAGAGAGTGATTGACGTACAGAAATCCTTAAACGAAGGCACTGTTTGCCTGCACGGGGATACCAAAGACGATTTTGAGAGAGAGTAAATAGTCAAAAATGTGGATGGAACTATGGAATGATAAAAAAAGATAGGCGAAATAGAGGCTATTTTTGTTCCAGATAATTTTAAATTCAGGATTATAAATTTTGGCGGAAATATAAAATTACAAATGTTATCAGTAAAAAACAAGAAGATTTTGAAAGGTAATAGGTAGATAAAAATGGCAAAAGCAGTAACAACTTATGTTAAAGGTATTAAATGTGATAATGAGGAATGTGGATGGAAAGATCCGACAGTTCCATATGAAGATTATCCAAAATATATTGACAAACCATGTCCATGTTGTGGGGCAAATCTACTTACAAGACAGGACTATCTTGTAACAAAAAGAATCATTGAGATATCCAAGTTATTTGGAAACATCGAAGTGCCAGATAATAAAGTAAATACACTTATGCGTGTCAATATGAATGGAAAGAACCAAGTTTCGTTAGATATTTCCCAAATTGATTCTGAAACAAAAGATGAAATAATTTCCGATTTCGAAAAATAATGCAATTACGGAGATAAAAGAATGAAACAAAATGATATCAAAAACCAATTGGATTTTCGTGTTTTCAGATACTGATTGAACCAAAAAAATCTAGCATAATGTGCTAGATTTTTTATCGAAAGCAATGCCGCCATTGCTTAGCGCTCTTAAGAGCAATTCGTCTGTTAATTAAATTATACTAGCGGTTGGGATAAATGTCAAGAGATTTATAATGAACGAGTATTGGAAAAAGAAAAAGTACCTATAAAATATGATGATAGACAATACTTTGAAAAAGATGCTATCATATTATTAGATAGTGAACAGATGCAAACGGAATTAGAAAATACCTATGATTGTATTATGTAAAGGAATGATAATATGAATAAAAGAACAACTATAAGTGATATGTTTTACAATGATATGTTCGGAGACACAAAAAATTATGAAACAATATTTCTTACCATACATTATGATGAGTGGAAAGAACCAAATAGTACAGAACGTACACAACGGCATATCCAAAATGTTAGATTGGATGAAGCATTAAAAAAATATGGTGACTGGATCTATGAAAACGCCTATACAACTAAGCGAAGCAAAGACATTACAAGAATAGATGTCTGGTTAATGGCAACAGATGATAGAAAATATAGTCAGGAATATCGAGACGCACAGAAGGATAAATCCAGTGAGATTGTAGATCACAATGAGGAAAGGGAATAACTATGGAGCAAAAACAAAACACACCGGAATATGGAAAGAATTTAGGACTCAGCATTTTTTCAGATGATCTACTACTGTCAGGTAACCGGATTAATTGCACTCGTTGTTACCCTAATTGCTAATAGTGATTATAGCGCTGGCAAAATGGATGATTATGAGAAAAAGATGAAAAATTCAAATATCGCACTTATTGCTGGCTGGATCATTGGAGCTATTGCAACGATAGCTACGATTGTTTTGCAGGTAATGGCGATTTCATATAAATAAAAATAGAGTAATCTGACGACTTTTTCGATTTTTTTATACATATATAGATAGGGAATCATCCCTATCTATATTTTTTGGAGGAAATACAATGGAAAAATACATGTCAAATGGATGGCGAACACCAGGATCTCATATTCTAACAGAAAGTGAAATCAATATGGTATTACATGAAATTGAAGCAATCGGAGCAGATCCTAATGTTTTTATATTTAATGATGAAAAACATGTAAATACTTGTTATAATGATATTAAAGATAAAATATATATACGTGGCGATATTTTGCCTGATCTACGTTATGCATCAAATATAACAAGAGATCTTATGTCTGTTAGGGCAGTTTTGGCACATGAATATTATGGACATAGACCACATAGAGAAGAATATTTACAAGAACGAAAAGATGGAAGACGTATTATTCCACAATGGAAAGATGAATACAGAGCTAGTTATGAAGCGGCAAAAAAATGCCCCAATTTAACAGATATGGATAGATATCATTTAATACAAGATGCGATAGATAGAGGAACAGAAGCTGGTCAGGTTATAGAAAATGACAATTTTATGAAAGAGGTATTATATGGAAGATATGAATTTGAAATCAACAAATCAGCAAAAGATTCATCAGACCCAGACACAGATGATTGGGGCACCAGATAATATAGTTGAAAATATACAAAATGCTATTCGACTGAAACAAGGAAATTATAGAAACTTAGTTTGCCCTATATGCAAAGAAAAACCGTTTGTAGAACGAAGTATTAAAACGCCTGGCAATTTAATAATTCGTTGTAAATGTGGAACGTTAGACTTAAATGAAAGAGGAATATAATAATGATTATATTATTTCCATTAGATTATTCTGGAACTGGTGTAGATAGAGCCTTTACTGATGAGTATAATGCTGCAATCGAAAATGATATTTCTGTAGTCTTCTTTGATCAGAAACTATGGGATACTGAAAAGCAAGTAAAAATAGACTTATCTATACCGAAGGCAGATGATATTGTAATTTATCGTGGCTGGATGATGAAACCAGAAGAGTATAGAGTATTTTATCAGTTATTATCTGAGAAAAATATATATTTATTAACAATTCCGGATGCATATGAGCGATTTCATCTATTTCCTAATGTTTATAAATATATTAAAAAAGATACTCCGCCAATTTTGCAATTTAGTCCAAAGGATAGGATTGACGTATCTAAGATAGAAAAAAGCTTAGGAGATTTTATGATAAAGGATTCTGTAAAATCGGCGAAGAATACAGATTTCCCTAAATATTTCAAAAAAGATACATCTCAACATGAATTTGATCGCTGGATGAAACGTTTTTATGAGATAAGAGGAACATTATTTACTGGTAATATTATCGCAAAAAAATATGTACCGTTAAAACAATATGCTGGAAAAACAAATGAGTTCCGTGTTTTTTATTTGAATGGATTTCCAATTTCTATATCCAGAAATTCTTTACAAGATAATATAACACCAATGGTTCCGGATAATCTCGTAAATAAGTATTCAAATCTACCGAGTCTATTTTACACCGTAGATTATGCGGAATTGGAAAATGAATCTTGGGTGATTATTGAAGCTGGAGACGGAGGAGTTTCCGGACCATCACCAGACCAGAATCTATTTTCTTTTTATCGAAACATAAAGATTGCAATGGATAAAGATGATTATATACAAGAAATAGAGTAATCTAACTACTTTTTCGATTTTTTTATACATATATAGATAGGGAATCATCCCTATCTATATATTTTGGAGGAAATACAATGCAGACAGGTAAAAAGACAGTAGATAAATTAACAACAGCACAAATGAAAGAACTTTTAAACAGTATTATTAAAGATTGTATCAATTATGCCGGAGATAGTTACGCAGATTTTGGAGAAGCCGTAACAAAAACATTGCATCAGAAAAAACTGGTAGATTATGGTATTGGCAAAGAGCAGGAAATGATACAAAAATATGGATTGAATCATCTCTATTGTAGTTTAAAAGATGAACACCTAAATATGTTATTTGAGGCTTGTGATTATGATATTGATGTGATACGTGATTGGGAAAAATCCATAGAGGATTATTTCAACGGTAGAGCAGTATCTACGGATGAATTTTTGAATGCATATAATAATGATACTTTACAGGAATATGCGGCAAAGTTTAGCGAGAACTATCACAAAGCAAAAGAAGATGTAGAAAGGGAATAATATTATGAAAAATATGAACCGTGAAATATTAGAGAACAGAATACATGAACGTATCATGGCAATGCATGATTCACAAGATGTGGATATATTGGCAGCACAAATAATGGATGATTTGGAACAATTAAAGGACATTAACAATAGACAGCTTAAACAACGGCAAAACGAGTTAAAGGAATATGCAGTATATACAACAATTGAAGATATCTTTTTTGATTTAGAAGATGATCCGTATTACCGTTTAAAAGCTGGCACGAAACTATCATTAGTGAGACCTGTAAATAATCTAGGGAAAAAAGAGAACGTCTTTCATATTTACGTGTTAGATACCGAACAATATTTACCTATTGAAATCAGTTGCACCAATGACTATTTACGAAATTGTGTGGTAGAAACAGACTATTCCGAAATGTCAGAAACTGAAAAAGAAAAAGTAACTGCATGGAGATTCCGGCAATTTCAAAATGACCCGGAAATAGGAAAAGAGGATGAATATCCTGAGCTGTAAAAATATGGAGGACAGATTATGAGTTATGCATTTGGAATGTTTTTCAAACAGATAAAACAGGAAGATCTGCTTTCATTTATCGATAAAGTACAAGCAGAAATGAGAAATCACGCGAAAGAGTGGATAGATTATAATAAATATTATGCTCCATCTGTACGTTCTGTACGTTCGCTCACCAATGAACCGAAATTTGTAAAAGCTTTTATGGATGAATATTGGTTAAATACGTTATTTACATCGAGATTTGTCTATTGGCCAAACTACGATTTGTTAGGCGTTTCCGGATATAAATTTCCCGGAGAGATTGAAAATTGGTTTAATGGACATTTCGCTTTTCAAAATAGTTCTGACCAGGATTATGACTATGAAACGTGGCCAGCAGGAATTGATTTGTTTGCAACCAGAATCAACAAAGTAAAAAATGCGGATGATAGCAGCTTATATAAGTATGTTAATAAATTTATGGCAGAGTATAGTATGGAAGAAATAAAAGCAGATCCAGAGTACTTCAAAAAATCATGTATTTATGATATAATTTACGAAGATTTGCAGTTAGATGATTGGTTATATAATCATGATAATCCCAATTTTTATAATATGTCAATAAATGCAATAAATGACGATGGACAACGTATCAGATACAATGCGATGCTTGGGAATATTCTAAAAAAGGAATTTGAAACAGAGGAAATAATGGATTTTGATGAAAGAAAGGAAGAAAGATAATATGTTCCCACCTGAATATGTTACTTATAATAGTTTAACAACAACACTAAACAAAGAACAAATTTGTGGAGACTTAGCGCTTGCTGAAAAAATTAAAGAAAAAAGCACTTCCCTGGCAACAGAAGGATACGATTTATATACTACAACAGATATGATAAAGGAACAAATGATAAAAGAGTATGGTGAAGAGTTTTACCTGAAATCGGGCGCAGCAATCCATACAATCGTAGAAGAAGTATATAATAATATCACAAGACATGAATCCCCACTTATTGATAAATATCGTATGGAAGAAGATTTACGAACTGGAATGGTATATTAAATAATAGTTTCATTCCAGATTATGAAAAATAAAGACCACCTCTGGCAGACAAAGGAATAGTTGACTCATTTTTTCTTTTCGTTGATACAAAGTTCAGAAGATCTTTGTGCTGTTAGGGGCGTTTTTTACAGTTCTTTTGTGATATAAGTATTTTGTCTGACTAAAATGTAGTCATCAAATATCTGAATTTCGTAGGATACTTTTTTCTTATCGTCTTTATCTTTTAATAATAATGTAAAATGTCCATTCCAAATGGAAAATAGCTGCTTATCAAAAGGAAATACATCTTTTAATTCCTCATAAAGCTCATTTTCTCCATTTTCTAATACAATCGCAGTTTTGGCAATCGGAAAGACACTAACTCCATATAAATTACGCATCATAAATATAGGCAAGTCATTATAACTCAGTTCTTCGAAAAAATTATTCAATGTCATGGTTTTTTCAGGATATTTTTCCATCATAACTTCCTGCCAAATAGATAATTCTTTCATAAAATTTCCTCCTAATTTACCTCTCTATTATATATGTGACCATAATCGACAAAATCTTACAAAATTTTCAAATAATAGTTTTTTCAGTTTTTTCAAAATTTTTCAAAAAAAATTTAAAAATCCTCTCTTTTTTTACCACTTTTGCGGTTTTTTTTTACATAAGTAAAAGACGGAAACAAAAGTACGTCTAACAGATAACATTTTAACCAGCGGAAGGAATCCGCAAAAAGGAGTAAAAAATGAGTAGAGTTTACACAAGTAGTAAGACACAGGTAAGAGTAGTTATGGGCGAGGTTACCGAGATTAAAGAAGGCGGTATGGATCTCGTAATCAAGGCAAATCAGTTTAATAAGGCTACCAACGCAAATGAGGATGTAGAGTTTAAGGTACATACCGGAGTAGCTGTAACTGATGTAAAGGTTGGCTACAAGGTAACCGCAATTGGTTATACCGGCAGAGGCGGAGTGCTGAATGCAGATGCAATTCTGAGCGGTAGCAGAAGTTACGAGGATGAGGGTATCATCGTACTGACTGGTTTTGTTAAGAATGTTCATATGAACGAGGAACTGAATCAGGATGGTACCCATAAGGTGAAGGCAGACGGAGTGACTCAGAGACAGCCTCACTTCGATATCTATCTGAGCACCAAGGATATGGATGGCACTTATCATAACCACGTAATCAAGGTTTACAATGGTAAGACTGAGGAAGGTAAGACCACTCCTATCGAGAGAGCAAAGAAGATGTTCGGTCGTTTCGACAAGGAGAGCAACCGTATCAGAGTATCTGTTGTAACCAGACCCGGACAGGAAAGAACCTGGACCAGCGTAGGTAAGGATGGTAAGGAGTATACCAACAGCCTGATTTCTCATATGGGATACAGCGCAATTGATGTAGACTATATCGATCAGGAGAAGAAGAAGGAGACTCCTGCACAGAGCAAGACTCCTGCAGCTCCCGCACCGGCACAGCCCGCTCCCGAACAGCCCGCACCTGCAGCACCAACTCAGGCAAGTGGATTTGAAACTCCTGGTCCCGAAATGGATGACGAGGAAATGTTCAACTAATCCAAAAACACAGTGGCAGGGTGAAATATCCCTGCCATTTTTAAAGAAATCTGAGGTGTAATATGCAAAAGATTTTAGACTATATGACAACAAATGGATTCAATGCGAAAGATTTGCAGGAAGAATTAAGATTTCGTGAGATTTCGAATTCTGAACTCAGAGAATCTGGCTATACAAAAGATCCGATTGCAGATGGTAAATTTGCAGGATATTCTACAAATGTATTGGAAGACGCCTTACAGACATTGATCGAAGGTGCCTATGAAATAGAGATGGCAGAAAGATAGTATTATCATTGGAGGAAAAGAAATTGAAAAACACAACTTATGAAGATCATATTAAATCCTTATATAATGATGCAATGTCTGCAAAGACAGATGCCGGGAAGTTAAAAGTATTGGATCTGTTATTTCGTATGACTGCAAATGAATTGGTAGCAGAGCGGACCGCAGCAGCATCTTTTGAAAAAATGATGGAAGAAAAGTTTGGAAAAGATGCAGTAACTGAAGCTGTAGAGGATAAAGATATTTACAGCAATCTGAATCTGTTGGAAGCACTACTCATGGATGATAAGAAAGAGGAAGAGGTACCGAAGTTATTTCCGGAGGTAGGCGCACTGTTCGAGTTAGACGAAATGGAAGAAGAAGCCGAGATTGAAAAGTAAATAAGCAAATTGGAAATCACCTGACGAAATATCGGGTGATTTTTTTTATTTTTCAATAAAACCTCTTCAATCGGTATCGGATGGAGATGCAAAGTAAATACAAAAAGGAAAGAGTCCTGAATAAAATCAGGACTCTTTTTTACTGTCTTTTTGCTGATGTACCAAACGTAACTCATTTGTATTCGTATCAAAATAGAATACACCATCATAGGTATGATCATGTCTAAACGGATGTATCATTATATTGTACATATTTACAATACCTTTTTCTTCTAAAATAGCACTTTCCGGTAAAACCAATAAGTAATCTTCATTAAGTAAATAAATATAATAACTACCACTAAGTAAATAAGCAATTTCTTTTAAATATTTAGGGAATAGTATAAGTTCAGCGCCTAAGAAGATATCTTTATATTCAATTTTCGCTTTATGTATTTTCGTTATATCATACCCTAAAGCAGCATACTCTTGGATTGCGATATCAGTCATAGCTTCTGCATAGGGTAATCTTTTAAAATGACATTTAATATCAGGATTATTTTTTAAAATATCATCCGGTTTATTTATTTGCAGATGATATTTTTCTATATCTGTTGGGGTAACTGTTTTATCAAATGATTCACTGTAATAAAAGATGGTATTACCAAAGAAATCTTCAGTATAATCATCATCTTCATCTTTCGAAAATATCGCATTTAAAAGCCGATTGTGTGACGTTACAAAAACAGGATATAAATCGTTCATGTTACCTCCTTAATCTTGGCTGATATGTGGTTTTTTATTAGTATAACACAAAACAATTTTTTCGACCATTCTTTTTCTATTTTTTTACATATATAGATAAATTAGGAGGTATTTTTATGAAACTGGATATAGAAGCCTTTAAGAAAAGAAAAGAGATGCTGACAAACCTGGAACAGGATACCGTTGCTTATGCACAAAGGAATAGTAAAAATTCTATGTGGGTATCAAACAAACGGTTAATGATGTTAAATGTGGTAGCGGCAAAATTGGAAAAATACGGTGAGGAAATTATTGAATGTGCCAGTGTATTTGATATTTTACATTTGGATACCAATATATCCATACCATTTTCAGATGTCTGTTATAATGTCGTATTCGATAGAGGAGAGAATGGAATAAATGTAAAAATATCCATTATGAATCCGGGAAATACGGGGTCTGTGTTAATCTTTGATACAATTCACCGACCGGATGGCTGGTATGATATTGACCAATTACCATTAAATGTAGTCGAAGAAATCTGTTGTAAATTACCGGAAGCTACGGAAAAACGTATGATAGATATCCTAGAAGAAAAGATTTTAACAATGGAAAATGGTCAACGTATTGCTTATAACAACGAAAAGGAAAAAGATATCCAGTTATCTAATCAAATGCAACGACTGACAGAAGTTTCAGAAAATATTGATAAACAACGACAACAAATGCAGGAAACGGAGGACATAGAATATGAATGCTTTTAAGATCGATAAAAGTAAAATCGAAACATTAAATACAAGATATGAAGAGAAAGCAAAAGAACTGACAACACTAGCAAAAGAAAGAGATGGAAAGCTTGAAAAGATCGGAACTTATCTTTCCACAGCATGTTTCGAGATAGAAGATAATAAAAAAGAAACCGGTATTACGAAGCTGTCTACGGTATTATTTCTGGAGTATATTACAACAGTGGATGGCACAAAACTGTCTTCGGATTTATCCATCAATATCGATATTAATCCGGAAACTGATTATTTTCAAATGTCTCCGCGAATGAAGACTGATTTACATATCCAAGCTAAAAATCGTATTGGTTGCCCGGAAGAGACACTGCCACTTTTCACACAAAATGAAGAAGAGAAGATACATTTCCGTAATTCCTGGTTACAAGAAAAGTCATTACCAAAATATGCAGTGGAGTCTGTGCTGGCATATCTGGCAAATAATAATGAGAAAATTTGTGAACAGATTGGACACGCATTATCTGAAAAAATTGAGCAGCAAATGGAAAATCGAATCACAGATGTAAAGAATAAGATTGAAATTATTTCAGATAAAAACAAAGAAGAATTAGACTTAACATTCGATTAAAAAGGAGAAAATAATTATGCTGGATTTCAGTAAATACAATAAATTTAGAGAAGAATCAATAAAAGTAAGTAATAACTCGGTAGAAAAATTAAGATATGATTTATCTATGTTTATGTCTGATGTAAAAAGAACATTTAAAGATACATATGAACATGCATTTTCGGATATGTCGATAGAGTTTTCTTATCCATTAGATACAAAAACAACGGATGGCAGAAACTTTAATTTGTATTTTTTCAGTAATGGTGAAGCTACCAATTATGTAGTAAGCCAGGATTCGTTAAGCGATGTAATGTATGGAAGATTTGAATCTGTGTACGATATAGGTTATGTCACAAGTGATCAAATTGCTTATGGTATGAAATATGCAAATAATGTATATCAGGAAATAGTAGATAAAAAAGATGATATTATGGCTACATTAGAAAAGACGATTGATAAAGCTTTTATGGATGAAATTGCTAATATCAAAAACACTTATAACGGCATGGAAATTGTGGAGGAATAAGAAATGGCAGTAGTATTTACAAGTGGCTATGTACCATAAACATCCGAATATCCATGATTTATGGTCAAGGGGAATGAAATAGACTTAAAAGCAATCTCTATGAAAAAAATGAAAATGTAAGAAAAAGCGAGTTAACAAGAGAAAAACAAAGATTATTATGGGAGGAAGAAATGGATAATGAAAAGAAACAGGTTACTTATAATTCAAGTATAAGCGGAGAAACGCAGGTGACATTTGATATCCAGCAGTATACGAATGGGGCAATATTTATCGGTCTTATGTGTAATGAAGATGGATATGAGGAGCCTTTTGGAAATGTGACTGTGAATTTTCCGGATGCAACACCAAATTACTGCGGATATCTGAATGTGAATAACATGCCGGATATTGAAAAATTTATTACAGACAATGACATTGGAGAGTTTACAGGATTCACTCAAAGGAGCGGTTTCTGCGAATATCCGCTTTATCTGTTCAATGTAGATAAGCTTAGGGAACTGTGCCCGGATGGAATGGATAAGTATGAGACGAATATTGGAATGACAAGTAAGCCGGAGACAAAGGATTTATTAAGTTGGGAGAGTGAGCTTGATGAATTAGAAATGGAGGCAAATATATGATTTTACACAAAAACACCCCCCTAACAGCAATGGAAAAGCAGGATTTGCAATTATTGATTGAGGATATCAAAAGTTATGCGGACCAAAAACACCGGGAGTTAAAAGCTGCGGGATATCCACATGCAGAGGTTGAGCTTTCTTTGCCGGTAACTGATAAATCTATACAGACAAGACTCAATGTGAAAATCACTCATGTAAATCCAAAATTTGCAAAGATAGATGTGCAGCTTCTGACATGGAAAGCAAATGGGAATATTGAAAATTGCCAGCTATATTATAAGGATGCTAGACATGAGACTTTCTATGAGGAAACATCTAAAAATAGAAATGTGCTGCGTGCATTGGCAAATGATTCCGGATTAAGTCTGGAAGCAATCAAACAGAGTTTGGATCAAACATATAGTGATATAAACTATGATTTACAAAGGCCATAAAAAAGGAGATAGAGGAAGATATATTTCCTCTCTTTTTAAAAAAATATTTTTATTATTCTCGTATTTTTCATGAATTTTTATACATATACAAATGTAAGACTATATCTCAAAAAGGAGAAGGAAAATGGAAAACAGTAGAAATCGTAACATTGTGCTTTGGATCATCTTGTCATTTGTAACCTGTGGTATTGCAGCATTTGTATGGATGGTAAAGTTAAACAATGATTACAGAGAACTTGCCGGAGAAGAACCTCAAAATGGATTCACACTTATCCTGTTATGTCTTGTAACATGTGGTATTTATGGATTTGTATGGGCTTATCAGCAAGGAAAACGTTTACAGATAATCAATGGTACTGACAATAGTGTATTGTATCTGATATTGTATATCATTGGTTTGAGCATTATTGCAATCCCTCTGATGCAGAATGAATTAAACAAACTGGAAGCGTAAGGAAAAAGACAATGCCACCTAGAAAAGAAATAAATATAGGATTGATAATTGGGATGCTATATGCGGTGTTTATTAAAATAACAGGTATAAGCATCCCTTGCCTGTTTCGGGAGATTACAGGTCTTAAATGTCCGGGATGTGGAATTACCACATTTTTTATGAATATGTTTCGTGGAGATATAAAAACAGCTATTTCTGCCAATCCCAGTTTAGTGATCGTGCTTCCTCTGATAGGGGCGGTTCTTATTTTTGTATATGTAAAGAATTCTTGGAATATTAAAAAACGGTGGACATTATGGTGTCTTTATATCAGTCTTTTTTTATTATTATTTTTTGGAATTTTGAGAAATCTACCATTTTTGATAGACCTTTTCAGGAAAATTATACATATATAAATAGAAAATAATATAAAACAAAGGAGTTTGAAAATGGAAAAGCAAAGATTTTTTTTAGTATTTGCAGATAAAAATTATTCTTATATTATTGATAAATTGCAGGAGGATTTTTTCGGGAGTATGGTGGTTTGTGTAAAATTAACGGATGATACTCTTTATACCTGGTCGGAAATGAATCAACATCCTGAATTTATGAATCATATTCAGATGAATCATATTCAGCCTCTTTTTTGTATTGATGATAACTATGGTTTTTATTTTGATCCTACGGGAAAAGCAAAAGAAGAAGGAAACCAAATAGTCGCTGAAATCAATTATTATATAAATGAATTAGCAAAAATAGATATAGAGCTTACGGATATCATTTATGCATGTTCTAAAGAGGGGCACAGAGATATTTTGGCAAAAACATTACGTAATGCCTCAAAACTTCCAGAACAGATTCCGGAATATACAATTGATCCAAGTTCAGAATCATCTATCGAAAAAGGAATTGTGAAAATAAAAGGTATTTCAAAAGAAGAAGTATATATTAAAAAATCAGATGTACTTGATATTTTAAATAATGTAGATAAGGAACATCAGTCACACTGTATTAATCAATTGCCGGAATATATTATGGAAGAAGAATCAGAAAATGAATATGATAGAGATTGATATTAATAAAAATTGGGACGCAATTGTAAATTTAATGGATGATGATATCAGGGAAAAAGTACATTTTGAAATGGCACCCTGTACAGAAGAGGCATTTTTAAAAAGATATTTACAATTAGACCCTGATTTCGAAAATGTATTACAAACAGAGTTTGGAATAGAGATGGAGGAAGAAAATGTACGGTTATAAGAGTAAAGCAGAAGAACAAAATGAAAAATTAGAAACATTGCTGGCTTATCATAAAGAACTAAAAGAAAAATTAAATGAGACACGAGAAACAGGGGAAATCACATATGATTATATTGCACATCAGAAAGAATTATTAGGTGATGCTCTTTTTAAACTAATGTATAAGCATAACTTTATCGTAAATAATTATGCTATGGAAAATCAGCCGCTTTCTTTTGTGGCTTTCCATCCGGATGAAAAACATCAGGTAAAAATAACCGTAGAGAAAAATGACGCTTTATTACAGTTAGTTGATGAGAATCATCATGGTATTGCTTTTTATCATTTTAATACAGTCCAACATATTTCTGAATGGTCAGACACTGATAAATCTGAAATGAAACCACTTTATATGAATGCAAATGAAATCATAAAAAAGATGGAACCCTGTTATATGGATGCTATGATTCAAAGGTGTCAAACGAAAAACGATAATTTATGTGCAGAAATCGAAATGTACGCAGATTGTAAACAGTATCATAAAGATGAAAAAATAAAGAAAAGAATTACAGAATTACAGAATAGTCCCGTAAAGTATCTGCCGGAGCTAATGCAATCATTATTAGATGATTTTATAAAGTTATATCAAAAATATGATAGGTCTGCTGTACAGAAAGATTACAGTGATGAAATCCGAAAAGAAATCAAATTTGTGGGGCAAGATGGCGTAGAGAGACTTTTGGAATTTAAGGTTTTGATGCGCAATAAAGACCGATATAATGATGAAAGACCTATATATCATGTAGATATCCTTAAAAAAGAAGCGGACGCAGAAGAGCACGGATATTATTACGGGTCTTCTGAAGGATATTGTACGAATTTACAGTATGTAAATAATAAATTAGTTGTAAGATATCCGGAAAATGTATGGTATCACGAAACAACGAAAAGTGGAAATGAGGGTGTTGATACCAGCTTAGAAAATGATCTAATCCAAAATAAACAATTTATCACTGAGCATATCAAGCAGCTTTATGCACAAGAAGCAATGGAACTGGCTAATGAGTGGGAAGCAGAAAAAGAAGCCGAACAGGAAAGATAAATAAATAAAAAAAAGAAAGAAGAATTATGCGGAAAATGAAAGGTAAAAACAATGAAGAATGATGATTTTCTTAAAGAATTTGACAAATCACAATTTGATGCAGACCAAATAGAACAGATAAGATATGGACTCGTATTTGGACTCGATATTTCCGTTTATGCAAAGCCTGAATTTAGTTGGGAGCAAATGCAACAGATAAAATATGGTTTGGAAGCAGGTATTGATGTTTCTATTTATGCAAACCCAGAAATCAATAGTAACCAAATGCTTCAAATAAGACTTGGTTTAGAAGATGGTATTGATGTATCTACTTATGCAAAACCAGAGTTTGATTGCGATCAACTACAGGAAATAAGATATGGTTTAAAACATAAAATAGATGTATCTATTTATGCCGACCCTAAATTTGATGTGACTCAAATGAGACAAATAAGACTTGGTTTAAAAAAAGGACTTGATGTATCTATTTATGCAAATTCTGAATTTAATTATTTACAAATGCAAGAAATAAGATTAGGCTTGGAAAATGATATTGATGTCTCAATTTATGCTAAACCTAAATTTAATGCTGAACAAATGACAGAGATAAGATTGGGTTTGGAAAAAGGACTTGATGTATCTATTTATACAAATTCTGAATTTAGTTGGAGACAAATGCAAGAAATAAGACTGGGTTTAGTTTATACAAGTTCCAAATTTAAGTTATGTCCGAATCCTAATTATAGAGGATTTCCTAATATAAAAATGGAAAGTAAAAAAACAATCACATTAGCAAAAATAACAGATATAAAGCTTATGAATGCCGAATATAAGTGGGAAATGGGTTATAATTATTTTGATTTTACATGCAAAATTGATGGCATAGAAGATAAAATCCATTTATTACAACAAAGATGTGATGAGGGTTATCATTTTTCTATTCATTCGGATAAAGATGATATTTGGAGAAAATTATCTGTAAGAGACGCAAATAAATTAGAAGAAATATTACTTACCGAGGAAAGATATAGAACATATCATAATAGAATAGAAAATTTAACATCATTGGACGATTGTAGAGAGATGCGTTATGAACTTTTGGAAAGTGAAGATTATTATCTCAGACAAATGTTTGCGACACTTTCAGATGAATTAAGGCAAAAAGAAGATTATTACACAAACGAAAGTATCGAGGAGGAAAAAGAATTATGTTAAAGGCAATTAATATTAAATGGGACGTTGATATGTATGACATATACGATAGATTAGATGATATGACGGCTGAAGAAGCTGCAGAATCATTAGGTATTTCTAAACGTATCTATGCCAATATGACTACAAGCGAGAGACATGATTTAGCATATGAAACATTTTACGGGCATGACAATCTCGTTTCTGAATTTATGGATCTTCCTACAGAAGTTGATATTCCGGAAGACTTAGCAAAAGATTATGAAGAAAATGAAGATGGGTATGCTGAAGATATTTCAGACTGGTTATCTGATGAATATGAATTTTGCAATAAAGGATTCAATTTAGTAGATACTGAAAGAGATTTGGAGTTAGAGTGATATGAGTTTATATGATAGATTAGATTATGTACTTTGGAAACCTAGATTTTCTAATCTGGGTGTGATCGTGATATCTTTGCTGCTAGGGATTGTCATTTCAGCATTGATCATTATCCCAACAATAGTATTTAGTTAAATATTTTTTAAAAAACCGCTATTTTGGCGGTTTTTTTATACATAAAAGAATGTAGGAGGGTGTGATATGCAATTTATACCGACAGACGATTATAGAGAAGTCTCTATGTATGCAGGTCTTAATGCTATTGAAATAGGAAACACAGATAAATTGTATTCTGACGGATTGGATGCAAATGAGTACATCTATGTTGATCCTGTCAAAGGATTCTGCTATGAAGATGGATGTATCATCGGTGGAACATATGACCATACAGTGGATATATTACATTCTCTCAAATGGTGCTTTAATCATAAGTTTTATGTAAAAAAGTGAGGCACAAGACACATATGAACGATTGTAAATTTTTAGCAATAAATGATGTAACACCTTATCATGGAGACGTATTTGACCATCCGAATTATAAATATACTTGCGAAAAATGCAACAAGGCAGTTATTCCTTTCATACATTGTAAAAAAGAAAAATGTAATAATTACGCAAAGACGCAAAATAAACAAATTGGAGAAGAATAATTATGAAACATTTAGTAATCTTTTGTACGGAAAATGGAGTATGTAGTGCAGTATACAATTTTAAAAATACTTTGCCCACTGTAGAAGACATCAAAGAGATGCAAAAAGATGTACAGAGAATAGAAAATTTAGTTCAAACACCAACAATCGTAAATTGGTTACCTATCAGCGAATAAGGAGATTATTATGTATAAAATCATTGATACCGCTATTATGTCAGATGGAACAAAAATACAATTAGAGGATTGGCATAGTGAAAATTCGAAGGAATATCCAAATTTGTATGGATATACCATCGCAGCATATCCTGTTGCTAAAAATTCCGGAAGATCTGGCTGGACAAGGCTTGGAGAAGAATTTAGAGTCTCGATTTGTAGAAATGAACATATGCAATATTCCGATGATATGGTCCTCTCTGATTATGAGGCGTTAAAAAATGGAAAAAAGACGCTTGCCGATTTAAAAGAACATTTTCGGTATAAGACTAAAGACGAGTATTATTTGGGTTTGAATGATATAGAGCCGGAATTTTAGCATAAAAATAATGGGAGATTACTAATTATGTATGAAAAAATATCTGAGGAAGAAACCAGACAGGAAAAGGTAAAAAAAGTCAAAAACAAAATCCTATCTGAAATCGACAATAGGATTTGTTCCTATAAAAAACTATTTGCAATCAATGAAAAGACAACAGAGGAAGATTATAACTTTTTCATCAGCGAAAATTTCGCGCTGTTGGAATTGAAGAAATATCTAAAAAAGGATAATTGCTTCATGAGTTATGAGGCGAAATATTTGGATAAAGATATTGTTGTCTATGTAGTATCCGAGAAAACCCTAAATGTCTGGATGCAAAAGGACTATAACTTTATCTATAACTATTTGGATAAGGCGGAAGAGAATGAATATAATGTGTTCCCACTTTTAAATGATAAGTTTTTTGGATATGAATTCCTAAACAGTTTTGATTACATTTTATATGATGAACGGGAGGAATAATGATATGTGGACTCCATGTGATGATCCAATCGATGAATACAATGAAAAGACCGGAAAAATGGAAACACATCATAAATGTCCATATGCAGATACCTATGCAGGTTATGAGGACGAAATGTGTAGGAATTGTTGTGGACTTGGCGTAGATGACGATAACTATGATTATGATGAGGAGCAATAATTTATGAAATGGAATCAGGAATTAAATCCATCCCAGTTAAAAGCAGCAGACCAGATCAATGGACAACTGCTTATTTTAGCTGGAGCAGGATCTGGTAAAACGAAAACATTAACCCATAGAATTGCACATATGATTGAAGAGGGCATTCCGTCTGAACAGATTTTGGCGATTACCTTTACAAAGAAAGCTGCCGGTGAAATGAAGAGTCGTATTTCCTCTCTGCTAGGGGATGTGCGTCAGCCAAAGGCATGTACCTTCCATTCTTTAGGGTTTGATATTGTAAGAGAATTTCCGGTAGAATGTGGATATCGAAAAAGAGTATCCGTATGTGATGCTGCGGATAGCAAAACAAGAGCAAAAGAAGCCCTAGCAGAAGTAGTAGCAGAGCGTGGATATACAGAAGATACTTGGTCATTTGAAAGTGATAGGCAAGGAAAGGAAATACAGCCGTATCATAAGGATAAAGATGTGGTAAACGCATTTTTGGAATATATCTCAAAAGCAAAAGATATGTGTCAGGGACCGATTGCAGCATCTGACGAAGCTTATGCAAATATGGGTATCATTGTACAAAGAGATGACTTCCAGTTAGCTTATAAAAAGTATCAGGATGAACTTGTAGCGGATAATGTTTTAGATTTTGATGACCTTATCATGGTACCGGTATTACTATTGGAGTTAAACGAAGAGATTGCAAATATTTATTGGAATAAATACCGCTATATCTCTGTTGACGAGTATCAGGATACAAATAATGCGCAGTTTCGGTTAGTACATAGATTAGCAGAAGGAAATGGCAATCTGTGCGTTGTTGGGGATGATTATCAGAGTATTTATGGATTCCGTGGAGCAGATATCTCGAATATTTTGAATTTCAAAAATACATATCCTGCCGCAAATGTCGTAATTTTAGGTGAAAATTACAGATCTACCCATAATATTGTAAATGGAGCATCCGGAGTGATTGCATATAATCAGAAACAGATGCATAAGAATTTATTTTCCATGCAGGAAACCGGCAGTCCGATTGCAATCGCTAATTTTGATACCAGTAAATCGGAAGCAGAGTATATCATTGATAAAATCAAACATGAAGTAACGTTCAATGGGAAAAAATACAAAGATTTTGCTATCCTTTATCGTAAAAATGTATTATCCAGATATATGGAAGACGCATTAATGCACGCAGAAATTCCTTATATTATTTATGGTGGATTAAGTTTTTATGATAGAAAAGAAGTAAAAGATGTTGTTTCCTATTTGAAAATATTATCCGGCAGCGATGATAAAAAAGCGTTTGCCAGAATTTTAAATGTACCAGCAAGAGGCATTGGTGCAAAAACGGTGGATGTCATTTTAAAGGGACAGAAACAGCAGAGTGGTGAAACGCTGATTGAAAGATTTTATCAATATGCACAAACACAGAAAAAAGCAAATGTAAAAGATTTTGCAGATAAATTATATGTGCTTTATCAGTCCGTGCCGGAGCTTACCACAGCAGGATTAGTTAGTCAGATTTTAGATGTATTCGATTATCGGGAATATCTGAGTGCATTTTGTAAGGATGAAGACGAGGAAGCAGAAAATCGTATTTTAAATGCGGAAGAGATGATTATAAAATGTAAAGAATTTGAAAAGGAATATCGCATTGAACATCCGACTGCTGATGTCTGGGAGGTATTAAATGAATTCCTCGCAAATGTCATGCTAGTAACAGATATCGATAGGAAAAAGGATGAAAACAAATCTGTAATGCTAATGACTATGCATGCTTCAAAGGGATTGGAATTTGATACGGTATTTATGGTAGCTTGTGAAAAGGAAATTTTCCAAGTGCCGGATAAAAAGGACGATCCGGATATTAAAAATATTTTAGATCCTGAAGAAGAAAGACGACTGTTTTATGTAGCAATGACAAGAGCAAAAAAGCAGTTATATATTACAAATTCCGATACAAGATTTTTATATGGTCGTGAGTTAGAGGAACATCCGGTAAAGTTTATTGGGGAAATTCCGAATGAAAACAAAAAATACCTAAGAACAGATAGATATTTCCGTAGTGGTTATCTCAACAGCGATAGATAAGTCAAAAGGCTACCATTTTTGGTGGCTTTTTTGACATATATAAATGATGGAGATAAGCAAAAGAAAGGAATATTTGTAATATGAAAGTAAAAGTAAAATACCTTCCTATTGTTAGGGAAAGAACATCTATTAAAAACACGGTAGAACAGATACAAAGCATGAATCATGCAATAGAAAAATTGGCAGATGTCACAGTAGATGCCATTTATGAGGATGACAATAATGGATACGAGATGGCAAAAGGGATTCTAAATACCTTTGCAGACTGCGAAACAGAAAAAGAATTCAAAATTGCAAATGACATGTTAATTAATATTTGTGGGTATTCCATTGAAACGCTATTAACAAAAATAAAAGAAAAAGAGCAATCTGAAGAGATAGAGAGATAATGGAGGAAAAATAAATGGCAACATACGATGTGGATAAATATCGAAAACAATATGATATGGTAATAGAAATAAAAATAAAGCCGAATAAAACATTTTCAACTGGTGATACCGCAGATTGGACACTAAATAAGGAATCTGTTTATGACGCAGTTAGAGTTATAGACGAAGGATACCCTCATACGGATTTATATATTATAAAATCAGAAACTGGAAATGAAATAATCTGCCAACCAGAGAAGTTTAAAAAATTTTTTACAAGAGTGCAAACCGAACCGGGAAAATATCTGAAAGTCAGAGCAAATACCGATTTAAACTATGAATATTCCAAATTTAATATGTATAAAATATATGACGCAAGAATATATATGGAAGATGGTATACATTCACGTTATTTTGTAATTTCTGAACTTGATTATGAAAGTGAATTTAGCGAAAAAGAATTCTATAAGTGTTTTACTAAAATAATAACAGAACGTGAAAAAATCACACCAAATTATATTTATGATTACGAAGAAGGTAAATATATAAAGGATAATTTTAAAATAGAATCCACTCGTATAGAGAATCGGTATATACTTGGATATTATAATTTTGTGCCTAAAGGAGATAGCTATAGTAGTTATAGTAGATTAGAATTTAAAGTTCCAGAGTATGATGGAGATAAATGGATATTTAAAAGAGTCGATTGTCGTATAGATTGGAATGGTCATCCTGAAGGTGACAGCAGAAATATAAACCCTCCAAAAGAAATAAAAGACTATATCAAAGATTTATATCAAAAACAAAAAATAGATATATATCGAAAAAACGGAATATCAGCAGGAGATAGATTAAAAGACTCTGTAACCAGTGAATTAATAAATGTTGTAGAAGAGGGATCTCCTTGTGGAATGATGGGAGAACAGATATTAGATACATTTAAAAAATGCAAAACAAAAAATGAATATAAAATTGCTAATAAAATGTTAAAAATTATTTGTGGAAAACCCATTGAAACACTATTAAATGATTTGGGTGAAGAAGATGCGTTAAAAGAAATAGAAATGGATTAAAATAAAGAATATGAGAGGTAAAAATATGTCAGACTTGACACATTTGTTTTCAGTCGGAGATAAAGTTCGGTGCAAGGTGGACCACATATTTTTCAAAGGCACTGTAAAAGAAACATATCAAAACCATATCATTGTAGATATCCCGGAGATTTCAGACCATATGTGGTTTGAAAATGGATTAAATATTGGAGATGTCTATCCAGAAAACAATTTTGAGAAAGGATTTGACAGATAATGACATATAGTGCAGATGTATTTATTGACGCAAAAACATTAGATTGGGCAACACAAAAAGGATGTCCGGAGATTTTCACTGACTATGTTTCCGGTATTTTAGTAAAAGCATTAGGTATTGATGGAACTGCGAATGTATTTTGTAAAAGTATTTCCGGCGGATATAATTTGTCTTGGATACTGCGAAATGGAGATGAGTATATTCGTACATTTTCAGAAGAAGAATTACTTCGTGCTTTACAAAATAAAACAATTGAAGAAAACATACAAGTGAATGAAAATGAAAAGCGCAGGGGCAATGAAATTTATGAGCCTGAGCTTTAATTGAAAACCCAAATCATCAATAAAAAAGAAAACTTTCACAAACCGTCAAATTTTAAAGATTTGGCGGTTTTTTTATACATATATATAAGGAATGAAAATTAAATACCAGAAACAGCCTATTTTGCATAGAAAAAGGAGAGAAAAATGAAATTAGTAAAATGTATCAAAGAAAGAAATACCAGAGACTGCGAATTAGGCAAGGAATTTTGGATAGATGAAACCACTATTTATAAGGACAGTGATGGCGATACTTATGTAGAAATGTATAAAGATCCCGAGAAAAGGGATTTTGTTGGACGTAGACTGTTATCTCGTTTTGAAGTGGTGGAGGAAAAATGAAAACATCCAGAATTCTAAGAGCAGATGGCATTATTTATACAAATGTTTCTGGTTATACAGAAGACCGGCATAACTATATTTTTGTAATAAATGGGGAGAAAATTTCCTTTCCAAAGAAAATATATGACTTAAATATTTCAGCCGGATATTTTGATTTGTTATGTAAATAGGAGAAAGATATGGCTACGGTAGATTATGGAGCATTACTGCGTGTAAATGGAAAATTTATCAATTATAATAAGGACCTTTTTTCGGAAATTATTTATCCGGAAGGCGATATTCCAGAACGTGCACAGTATGGAAAATCACAAGAAAGACCGGTAAAAGGCAATTATTTTATTTATGCCGGAGATACCACATTTATGTTAGCATTCTATAAAAGGATGTTTGATGTAATTACGGATGGAAAAATGATAAAAAGTGTATGGGGCACGACATTTTTATCAGAAACTTTTGTAATCAATGGTATTCTTATTACTGTTTCCCATCTGGATAAGACCTATATTGTCGAAGCAAAAGCACCCACAGCACCCACAGAACCCTGGAATGCATATGTAAAAAATAATTGGCGAGGAGCTACCGGAAAAGAGCATCTTTGGGAACTGGAAAATGGAGCGTTTTATTATCGCAAATATATCCGTCTAGCAAAAAGACGTCATCGATGTAAGCCTTTTAAATATCTTACAGATAGATACATTGCAGAATGGGATTATGATGGCAACCACTATGAAGTCATTTATGGATATGGTATTGATCCACAAAAGGATGTCTGGGATAGCATTAAAAACGAATGGAATTTTACAGAAAAAGAAAAAGAGATAATTGATACGTGGTTTGATATGGAGGAGAAAAATCATGAGTGATAATTTTGCAACAAAGAAAAGTGTATGGAAAGAAACCGTAGAAAATAATAATGTTTTATTCATCCTGCCGGGGATTATTGCTTTATTAGGCTTTGGCATGCTATTCGGCTGGCTACTTACTTTCACACCTTTTCCAATTCTAACAATGAACGATGTAGGAACAGATTTTAGTGATTCTATTGTTTTACCATATCTATTCCATCTATTAAACGGCTGGATATATACACTGGTTGTGGTGACAATTGGCGGATTACTTTATATCTCCGTTATCTGTCCACTAAAAAAGCAGGCAGCAATTATGAGATATTGCAAACTGCCCCTAACAGAAGAGGAAATGCCTACAGCAATCGAAAAAGGATTATTTTCTGATGTGAAAAGTTATTTTAACTATCTGGATAAACAGATGTGTTATGGAAAAGATAACTATCTTTATTTCTCTACATCAGAAATTGCCGGAATTATCAATGCGTGTTGGAAAGTATTTGATTTGAAGGACACCGACTACTTTGCATTACCTATCTGTATGGAATCTTTTTCCATATTAAATGACTATATCACTGGATTTGAAAATGGAGTATTTTGCGCAGAACGATCTTTATGCAATGAAAGTACGGAACCGAAAATCCCAGTTGTTTCCAGCTATTGGGGTGTTTATGGCGCGGCTTACACACCGAAAAAATTACCAAAAAATCGTCGTTCCATTTCAAATGATTAAAAAGAGGGAGAATACACAAATTAGTACTAATTATTATATGCTTACCCAAAATAAGAAACTTGCAGATACCTATTTTCCGGAAGAATATGAATTATATCGAGGTGGAGATGTATTTAAAGCAGAGATTCATATCGGAAAAAGATCTGCAGGATGGATGCCCTTATTTAGGGAGCACAAACATGCTTATGATTCCGTAGAGAAGCTGCGTGCTTTCTTGCGTGAATATGCGGATGATATTGGGATTATAGATGAATATCATAATCTTTTTACTGCTGAGGAATTGGATGAAGAACTCATTTATTGGAAAGAACAGCAGGAAAAATATCCGGATAGAAAAAACTGGAAATATGTCCCTGGGGGTGTACCGGATGAAATTTTTGGCGGAAGAAAGCATCTGATTCCGGTAGAAAAAGGGGAAAAGTATGATTTGAAATATCCAATCGATCATGTGGAATATGAAAGACTGGATCCTTATTATGAATTTAAGGGTAGACACGATATGTACTACCATGATAAAGACGGATACAACTTTACGAATCGAGATTTTTCATAAAGAAAAGAGGAGAATAGTAGGATGAAAAGTGCATTATTTCGAAAAGATGGATTAGGAACAGCAGTCGGTAGATTATCTGCACCTGATCGTCTAAAATGCGATATGGGTGGTACTATCAATGAATATCAGCTTATCGGAAATGTTGTGGATACTAAAGATTATGATGTAGTTGTATTTGGATGGTTGCGGAATGATAATACCATTGAAGTTATCAAAATGGAATCGATTCCTACAAATGAAGATCCCAATGTTGGGTTTATGTGGAAGAATCCGGAAGATGAAACTGATGTGATTACCTGCCTGAGTATTCCAAATGACCGTATCGTTGAAGTTGTTCAGAAACATCCGGAAAACAGAAAGCCATATCATTCTGTAAAAATCAATTTGAAGAAAAATACGACACTTTATTTGAATATTACAGGCGGATATGAGAAACCAATTGGAACAGCTCATGTTTTTCTCCTGCGTGGGGCAATCTCTTCTGAAGCAAAACAACTATCCTCAACAGTCTCTGTAACAATCAGAGAAGGTAATGGACAGCAGGTATTAAGCTAGGGGAGAGACAACGGGGTATGACAAAAAGACAGCTTTGGTTAAACCTATTCCATACAAATGATGTAGCCCTGGCAACAGCAGTAACTTTGTGTGAGGAATATGCCGCAGCAGGAAAGCAACTGGATACGGAAAAATTAGCAAAAGAAATTAAAAAACTAGATACAGAAATTGGGTGAAAAAAGGGGAGCTTTGAAAAAGGCTCCTTTTTTGATGGTTAAAATACATCAAATGATATAACGAAAAATAGGCATTTACAGGCGGAAATAGATTAAAAAAAGAGGTTCATTTTTTTCCGCCTGTATGTAAAGGTATATTATAGTAATGGCATTGGCAACTACCTATGCTTTGCCAGTTTACTTAGAGACTCTAAATGTCCTTGTCTACGCAAAGCGTATGCTATGATTTTACATAGGAAAATATAGATTTAAAAGATGTCATTTATTTATCGATTAGAAATTCCAAATCCTTTTACACCATAGAAAATATATTTAGCGACTGTGCGAACAGTCGGGAGAAGTATAGTAATTGCCAATGTCATTACCCTTTGCGCAAAAGTAAAAAGTAAGTAACCTCGCCATGATTTCAGGGTTCATATAAAAATAAAAAAAATTACCGTCAAATTTTAAAGATTTGGCGGTTTTTTTATACATATATAGATAGAAAGATACTGCATGATAGGAGAATATAATGGAAAAAGATTTTTTCAATTACTACAGGTCTGGTGATGTTATTTATCCCAATGCCGTTGCACGGTATTATTCTGAATCTGTAAAGATGGCATATAACAGATGCGAAAATCGCATTGGAAAGGATATACGCAAATTATATATGATTCAGTGCCCGTTTTGCGGGCAAGAGGCAAACCAAGATCGATATTATGCAATACCAGACTTACCAATCAATGAAGAGATTGGTTGTATTCATTGCGATAACATATTCGAAGTTTCTCATGATAATACTATAGTGATATATGAAAAGGAGTAAATAAATGAAAGAAAATGAAGTAAAAATTGGACAAACTGTATATTTTCAGGAACATTGGTCTGGGGTAATTCAAGAGGCAAAAGTAACTGATATATTGCCTATGGAAGATCAGAAGCGATATCCCGGAAAGAAATATGCAAAATTAAAATGTCGTATCGGTACTTGTGGTGCATCACTTGAAAATATTTATCCCTCTTTTAAAGCGTGTCAGGAAGCTGTTCGAAAAACATTTATAGAAAAAGTGGAAAAATACAAAGCTGAAATAAAAACAGTTAGAGATTTGATTATTTTCCCTTTGGAACACACAGTAAGTGACGCAGAAGAATATTCCAATGATGCTGCAAGAAGGGCTTATAAGGAAAGAGCAGAGGAATTGGGATTCATCACGAGTAAAGAAATGGAGACAGAAGATTATGAACGCGATTGAGAATTGGTTAAAACGTAAAAAATTACAGCATATTTTTTCAGTTAAAGAAAATACTTCAGATTATCCTTACCAGTTTCTTTCGATGAGACTGGCAGTACCTACCCATCCGATAAATGATTGGCTGAATTGTTTCAATATTACACATATTTGTAATACCTTTACTTCAAAGCTGATCGATGTGCAACGAAATGTGACATATGGGAATCATAGTATGGTATATATTGGAGCTGTAAGAGATTTCGCATATATTAATCTGATGACAAAAAAGCCAATTTTTGAAATTGATACAAAAGATTTAACAACGAATTCCTGGAAAGAGATAGTGATTGAATTTTTAGATTCTGCCACACTGACACAAAGCATTCTTTTTGTTCCGTTAGATGCTGAGTGTATTTTGCCCGATATTTATGGTTTATGTTTTAAGAAAGCAGAAACACCTAAAACAGAAGAGGAAACCGCTCGTTTTAGAATCCAATTTTATTTCGATTTATTAGAAAACGAACTGAAATTTGGTATTGCGAATTTATATAACTATATAGCTGTCGGAAATAAGTATTCTGTGGGTACTACCATTTATTCAAAAAACGTGAGAAGTATTGAAAAATTAAAGTTAATTACTCTTTGTAAAGCGATTGTAATTAATAAAATAGATTCTGCAAATATCCCCACTCTTGATCTTTTTCCTGCCAGGGACGCCCTTAAAATAGATAAAGCCTTGGAAACCATGCCAAAATTGCATTCTATTATATGGATCCGTAATCATGGCTGGTGCGTAGATGACATGTAAAGGAGTAAACAAAAAGTTTAATGGAAACCAAAAAATGTAATAAAGATTGTGAAAATTGTAAAAATTTGAGTGCAAACGTAGATGATAAAGGTTATCCCTGGGGATATGAGTGCATGAAATATAATAATTCTGTATTCATGGAAAATTTTCACGATACCAAAAAATTTCAAGTGTAAAAGGAGAAAACTATGTTATTTATTATATTGACAGTAGTAGCTATTGTAGCAGGTTTTGTTTTGTGGGAACTCATAGACGAAATATATTTACCTATTTGCCTGTTCCTTGGTGTTTTTATATTTATCCTTGGTCCAAATGTTTCCATGCATCCCTGCTTTTATGATACGGTAACGAATACGGAAATATTGACCGTCTTTTCAGATAATGTTTATTATCAGAATGATGACAAAGAAAAGACTGTTACTATTTGTGTAATTGATAATGATAAGATATCGCATATTGAAACCATCCATTATAGAAATATGGAAATTGAATATGTAAAAGATATTCCATCTGCTACGGTAACGATAAGCACTTACAAAAGAAACCCTAAATATAAATGGATTGTGTATGATATGCTGACAGGAGATATTGCAAATGTGACATTGCAGTTGCCTGAATCTGACAGGAATGAATAGGAGGATTACATGTTATTTGTAAAAATATGTCTTGGATTATTAATGATAATTGTAATAATTGCAATATACAATAAAGATATAGCTATATTAATACTTGGAATTCCATTAGCTCCTATTCCATTACTTGTCGGGGTTTGTATATCTTCATATCCGGGATTTTATGATATCCAAGAAGAAACAAAAGATTTAACCACTATAAATAATGAATCTTATTATGAAATAATATATTCAGGCAATTATGCATCGTCTGAGAAATATGTTGTATGCGTGAAGGATGACGATGAAATTTCCCATATTGAAAAATTAGATTACAAGATCAAAATAGAATATTCTACTGTAGCAGAGAACGGACAGTTGATTGTAAAATATCTCAAATTAAAACCTAAATGGGAACGAAAAATGTTTGGTATATTAAATGGAATCAAAACTGAAGTCATACTCAGGTTACCGGAAGCTGAAAAAATAAAAACAAATAAGTAAAAAGATGAAATGGAGAAAATATGATTAATGAACCAATAATAAACTCTTTACGTCCTGCACAATTGTTTGGGAAAAGACTTCAGATGTCTAACGAAAATATGGATGTCATGATGGCAATGGCACAGTTAAGACGAGAAAAAAGAGATCAGATGATTGAGGACGAGATCGAAGCAAGCAAATGTAAAACCAGATATTATAAATAAACTAAAAAAGACTCATTATAAAAAGTGATGAGTCCTTTTTATTTGAGAAATAGGTATTTTTGCAAACTTTTTATACATATATAAATAGATAAAAAATAAAATTGGAGGAGGACTATGATGATATTATTTAATAGACAATCTTTAGCAGAAATTAAACAGATGCAGTTCGGAGATTTTACAGATAGATATTTTTATGAACAGCTTTGTTCTGTATTTTGTGGTACAGAACGCAAATTAGTTTTACCAGAATCAGAGACGTTTAAAAAAGAAGATGTTATGAATACAGAAACAAAAGTAAATGATGTTTCTTATATGGATATTGCGAGATTTCTTATTAGAAATTTCGAAATGAGCACATTATCTGACTATGATAATGAAATGCATAGTAAAATTATTTATGATGGATTAACTAATTTTCCAACAATCGCTAAATGTTTAGCAAATATTTATCAAAATTTAAAAGAAAAGGAAAAAGAAAATATCGAAAATGAATTATAATCTATTATAACAATATTAACTATCTCCGAGTATTTATATTCGGAGATTTTTTTATGTAAAAATAAAAATAAATTTATTTTTTTATATCGATTTGCGGTTTTTTTTGACATATATAGGTATAAGGAAAACAAATAAATGAAAAGGAGATAGTTTTATGAAAACAATCAACATCAGTCTTCCCAGTGTAGACGCAGTAAGAAACTTTAACAACAAGATTTTTGGATTATCCGGTGATTTTGATCTTGGTAGCGGTAGATACATCGTAGATGCAAGAAGTATCATGGGTATTTTTAGTCTTGATCTTTCAAAGCCGGTATCACTTACCATTAACTCTGATAATGAAGAAGAAGTAGTAGAAGCAATTAGGGAGTTTATTGTTACAGAATAAGACATGAAGGAGTCACTATGAAATGTTTTAATTGCAACGAAGAAATGATTTATCGGGATGATATCAGAGGTCTGGAACATGCTGATATGCCTTATGGAACAAATACAAATTCTTTAATTGTAAAAAAGACAGAAATTATGGAGGGATTGTTTTCCCAAAAAGAAGTGGAAATAAATCATTCTATCAATCCAAATTACTATATATGTCCTAATTGTGGATTAGCATTACCAGTTATTTCGAAAGCAAATCTCGAAATATTATTTAAACAGGAGAATACAGATGAATAAACAGCGTAGAGCAATTTCTATTGTAAGTATTACATTGGCATTAATTATAATGACTACTCTGATGATTGGGACCATAGCATTTGCTGCTCCAACTTCAGATATGCTTGTTATGGATAATGCGGATATGTTGACAAATGAGGACGAGGCAAAAATTGAAAATGCCTTGTATCAAATCTATGAACAGACAAATATTGAATATGCTATCTATCTGGCACCGTCACTGGATGGTAAAACCATCGAAGAAGCATCTTTGGAAGCCGGTAGAAAATTAGGCATCGGTGATAAAGAGGATAACACAGGATTACTTATCTATGTAGCCCTGGCAGACAGAGAATTCCGAATGGAAGTAGGTTATGGTCTGGAAGGAGTAATTCCTGATTCGCAGGCGAAAAAGATTATTGATTGCATGACCTCGTATTTCAAGAATGAAAACTATGCCGACGGACTCTTAGCCGCTGTCACAAAAACTGTGGAAATCTTAAACGATTCTGGTGAATATACTATTTCGCAGGATGACAACTATGTTGTAGAGACAGACACAGATGATGACGACCTACTGGTAGGAATGATTGTTGTCATCGTATTTATTGTTGTATTATGTGTGGCTTCAGCATTCGTTGATGGTGGTTCGGGTTCCTCATCATCAGGTCATTATTATTCAAGTGGCTATAGCAGTATTTCCAGTTCGAGTGGTTCCTTTGGCGGTGGTAGCTTTGGAGGCGGTGGCGCTTCGGGAGGTTGGTAAAATGGCTTTAGTAGATGTATCACTTGTGGCGGTGATTGTGCTATCCATTACGATGACTCTTGTATATGGATTGCCACTTATTGAGCAAATAAAGGATAAAAAAGTTAATATAATACAAATGTTAGCTGTATGTTTATTTATTTGCGCAACAATATCAGGAATAATTATTTTATATTTTATAAGGAGATAATTTGGCAGCGGAGGAGCCTCGGGAGGATGGTAATATGGAAAAAATCGCAAAAGAATTTCAAAATTCACACAAAAAGGGAACAGTATCTAATGTAACTCCATATAGTTTCAAGTATTCCGAAACAACAAAAAATGGGAATACAGTTGACATTGTTTACATGAAGTCGTATTTTATGGATTTTGATTAAAATAGGAGAAATAAAAATATGTGGTTTAATTTGATTGCAATTGCAGTGCTTGTCATTGGTTGTATTTTACATAAATATCATCAAGGACTTATTGTTTCTACACTTCCACTTATAGCATCAGCAATAGCATTATGTAATTTTATTTTTTAAAATATCAAGCGAATAGGAGAAAATAATATGAAAAATAAAGGTTGGGTAGCATTAGTAGTAGTAATTTGTGCAGTTGTACTTTTGTTTGGAGGTTCTTATAACTCTTTACAGCGTGCAGATGAAAATGTAAATGAAAAATGGGCACAGGTGGAAAATCAGTTACAGCGTAGATATGATCTGATTCCACAGTTGGTAGCCGTAGTAAAGCAGTACTCCGATTATGAAGCATCTACATTGGAAAGTGTTGTTGCTCTGCGTGGGGATGGTACTTTGGGTGAAGAAGCTGCCGCAGATTCCGCTTATCAGTCCGCAATGAAAGAATTCAATATTGCGGTGGAAGCATATCCGGAATTAAAGGCAAGTGAAGAGTATAGTCAGTTGATGACTGATCTTGCAGGTACCGAAAATCGAATTGCCGTAGCAAGAAAAGACTATAATGACGCCGTAAGTTCTTTAAATAAGAAGATTCGTTCCTTCCCAATGAATATCATTGCAAATATGAGTGGGGTAAATAGCAGATATTATTTTGAAGCAAGTGACAACGCTTCAGAAGTACCCAATGTATCGGAACTATTTAATCAGTAAGGAAACCGAAAAAGGAAGAATATATGGGACATTTATTATATATATTACCGCCTATAAGTTTCATTATAGGGATTTGGAGAATCGTATATGCTATAAAACATTGTCATGATCCGGATTTTGCGATTCAGTTGGTGCTTGGATTCTTTTTCATCCTTGCGAGTATAGTATTCTTTTTCCATAATATAGTAACATGGGAGTTTAATGTGATTCCTCCAGCAGGATATTGATAGGAGAAAGAAAATGGGAAATAAAGATATAGATCATAAATCAAAACAAAAAAATGTGACTCTAAAAGAAGCACAAAAATTCATGAAAGGAATTCCCCCAGAGGATATAGAACGTTATTGGGGTAATGCAAAAAACACAAAAGGAGAAAATTAAAATGAATGGAATTAGTGTAGGAGTTATTGTAGCAGTAGTTATTGCGGTAGCGGTGATTGGAATTTTAATGTCCGGGTATGTAAAAGCGTCTCCCGATAAGGCATATATTATATCCGGTCTGAAAAAGGAGCCGAAGGTATTAATCGGTCGTGCAGGTATTAAGATTCCTTTCTTGGAAAAGAAAGATGAATTAATGTTAAAGCAGATCAGTATCGATATTAAAACAAATGGATATATTCCGACTAAGGATTTCATTGGTGTAGATATCGATGCGGTGGCAAAAGTAAGAGTCCTTACAGAAAAGGATGTTACCATTGATAAGAATGGGCAGTTACTTCCCGGGGCAGATTCCAATAAGAGAGTTACTCATGAAATGGCACAGGCTGCTATGAAGAACTTCCTGAATATGAAAGAACAGGGAATTCGCGATGCACTGACCGATTCCTTACAGGGTAACATGCGTGAGATTATCGGTACCCAGTGTTTAAAGGAACTGTGTAATGACCGTAAGACCTTCGGTGACGAGGTACAGGCAAAGGCACAGAAAGATATGAATGCCCTGGGTATCTGGATCGAGTCCTGCAACATCCAGAAGATCGAGGATGAGAACAACCTGATCACTGCTTTGGGACAGGATAACATGTCCCAGATTCAGAAGGATGCTTCCGTTGCAAAGGCACAGGCAGACAGAGATGTGGCGATTGCAAGAGCACAGGCACAGAAGGATGCCAATGATGCACAGGTCATTGCGGATACTGAGATTGCACAGAAGCAGACCGAACTTGCGATTAAGAAGGCAGAACTGAAGAAAGAGTCCGATATCAAGAAGGCTGAGGCAGATGCAGCATATAAAATCCAGGAAGAGGAACAGCGTAAGACCGTGGAAATCACCACAGCAAATGCAAACCTTGCAAGACAGGAAAAGGAACTGGAATTAAAGGAGAGAGAAGTATCCATCAAGGAGAAGGCTCTGGAAGCGGAAGTCAAGAAGACCGCAGAAGCAAATAAGTACGCAGCACAGCAGAAGGCAGATGCTGAACAGTATGAGAGACAGAAGAGAGCAGAAGCAGAACTCTTCGAGATCCAGAGACAGGCAGAAGCCGAGAAAGCAAAGTCCGAGGCAGAGAGATTCGCTAAGGAACAGGCAGCAGAGGCAGTTAAGGCGGCAGGTCTTGCCGAGGCAGCAGCCGTAGCAGCAAAGGGTAAGGCAGAAGCAGAAGCAATTCAGGCAAAGGCAGAGGCAGAGGCAGCAGGTATCTTAAAGAAGGCGGAAGCTATGAAACAGTATGGTGACGCCGCAAAACAGCAGATGGAACTGGATACTTTGAAGGTATACTTCGAGCAGTTGCCTAAGATTGCAGAGGCTGTGGCTAAGGGATATACGAACGTAGATTCCATTAAGATGTTTGGTGGAAATACCAGCCAGCTTGCAGGTGATATCATGACTACGGTGACACAGGTTTCTGATGGCATTAAGGAATCTACCGGCATTGATCCCACTTCTTTGCTTGCAGGAGCACTACAGAAGAAAGATACTAAAGAAAAAGTAGAAACTCCGGTAGTTACAGAAGATTATACAGAAGTACCGAAAGAGGAAACTCCGGTAGAAACTCCAAAGAAAAAGAGAAATCATAAAGATACTGAAGTGACTGAAGAGTAATATAAAAATAGTGAAAGAGCATCAGATAATCTGGTGCTTTTTTACTTTCACAATTTAAAAAATTACGGATTTTTTTTACATATATAAATAGATATTATCGCTAGAAAGGAACTGTTTGTATTATGCCAATTACAAATGTAAAAAATGAAGTAGAATTATTTACGACTTATAAAGAAAATAAAGATAAAGATTTAGAAAATAAAATTGCTACATTATATTTCCCAATTGTTAAATATCAGGCGAGACAACAGGCATTAAAAGTTGGGGAAAATGCGGATTTGGAAACCTATATTAGTGATGGATCTACGGGACTCTTAAAAGCAATGCATAATTTTGATCCTGCGCAGGGAATAAAGTTTGAAACATATGCATCTATTAAAATCCGAGGGGCTATTTTAGATGGTATTCGGAAAAATGACTGGGTTCCCAGAACAATCAGAAATAATCAAAAAAGAGTATTTCAGGCAAAAGAGACATTAAGAAATGAATTAAAACGCCAGCCGACAGAAAAAGAGATTGCTACATTTTTAGAAATGGATATTACAGAATATCGAAATATGATTTCAGATGCCTCTGTAAGTATGGTGTCATCCTTAGAAGAGCATATGGAACAGAATGGAGATATGTTATATGATGTCTCCACGATTGCAAAACCAGAATCTCCGGAAGAAAATGTAGAAAAAGAGGAACTTGCTAAGAAATTAACAGAAGCAATGAAACTCCTAACAGAAAAAGAAAAATTAGTGATTCAGCTTTATTATTATGAGGACTTAAATTTTGTAGAGATTGCGAGTATTTTAGAAGTCAGTGGATCCAGAGTGTCTCAGCTACATTCCAATGCAATTTATAAAATGAGACCATTTATGGGAAAATATATGGGATTATTCAAAAATTAGAGGATGTTTTTCCAAGAATTTGACATATAACAATAGATACTACTGTATGGAGGAGTAAAATATGGCATATATAGAAAAACTGGAAAAACTAATAGACCTTATCAATGCAGATACTTTTGAGGATGGCATGACGACCGGAAATGATATGGTGTTTATAAAAGCTGTTTCCGATTTATTTATAGTAAACAAAACATTGATTTATAACGAATGCAGTGCAGTCTTGGTGAAGTCAAAAAATGGGAAATTAGATGATACGGATTTGACAAACTTACAGACCAGTTATGAAAATCAATTACGAATAGCAAAATATAGTATTCAAACTTTAAATAACTTGTGTGAAAAATATCATGTAATCCCTTTTTATGAGAATGATTTATTCGATGATCGCGCAGTTATGGAATTCGTAAATACTTTTGCTCATGTATTTGCAGATGCCAGAATAAAATCCCATTATAAAGAAAAAGAACATGTAGATGAAAAAGATTTGACAAAACAAGTAGAAAACGAAGATTATATGGAAAGGGAATAATAATATGAAAAATCTTAGATTACAGAAAAATGAAGAGGGGTATTCTCTCATTGTACGACTGAATGATGATTTGAAACCAGTAGCAGTGGAGCCTTATGTAGTGGTATCTGGTTATGATGAAAAGACAGAAACTTGGGACTCTGGAAGCTATCATCAGGATTTAGAAAAAGCATTAGATGATTTTAATTATGGAAAACGTATAGGCTATGACAGAATGCTTAAGATTGCTACATCGCTTATAGAAAACGCTCTGGCAGACAGTGTAATAAATACTCTGGATACATTAACTGAATTCGGAGTTACCAAAGAGGAAGCGGAAGAACTTGGCATTAACACACAGGAAGTCTTAGAAGATTATGATTATGGTTTCGAATAATTTTGAAATGCTCGATTATATTTTATAATGAGAAAACAGGAAATTTATAAATAATAAGAGATTGGAATTTATTCCAGTCTCTTTTTTTGACCATTTTTGAGGTTTTTTTAGACATATATAAATAGTAAATAAAATATAAAATTTAAGGAGAACCCAATTATGGATTTATTAAAAATTAAAATCAAAGATACTATGGCACGCGTAACATTAAGAGAATATTTAGATAGTCATGATATTATGTATTTTACGAAAAAGAAATCTGTCTACGTTAAACCAGAGACAGGAAATGCTGTTCTTAGCTATTTGGATTTGTCAGGAGTCGAGTATGACTCCAAGTTTAAGTCAGACGTAGATATTTCAGACCATGCATTTAAAGTATTTCAACCCACAGAAGAAATAAGAAATATTTTACAGAATAAAAAGACTGATATCACTACGCAGACACAAGATACTGTGATGGATAATGTAAAATCTGAAAATGAGAAAGAAGAATCCGCAGAACAGGAAGATTCTTTTGATGATGAAGTCCTTCGCAAAATTGATGCCGGAGAAGCCCTGACAGAAAAGGAAATCAGGACTCTTGTTTTATGTGGATATGCCGTAGAAGAAATCGAGCATAGTGTAGGGCGTTGGGAGCGTCAGGTATCCTCTATTGTGGAAATTAAAGGCAGATACTTTTCGATTGACTGGTCAGAAGGTCTAACAGAAATGCAGGAAAATACATTTGATGATTTTCATCCAGAAGAAGTGGAATCCTATGAAGAAACAGTCGTAGTAAAAAAATGGAGACCTATTGAAAAAACAAAAGAAGAAACAGCAGAGGAAACGGAAGAGGAGTTGGAATTATAAATGAAATTATTGATTGAGGCGGAAATTCCTGAAAAAGATTTACAGATACTAAAAGGACAAAATATGTTCGTAGGATCTCCTTGTGACGTTCAATTAACACTGGATTATGGAGATAAAGTTATTTACCCGCATGGAAAAGTGATAGGACAATCAATGGAGAATCCATTTTTAGAAAAAGTAGTAGTTGCATCTTTTGAATATGAGCATAACGATGGTGACCAAATCTGGTCAGATGTAACAACATATTACCAAAATACTGATGGAACATTTGAAAAAAAATATGAAGAGGGATATTATGAGGAAACTTCAATCGTTTCTGTCACCGAAGAAGAAATAATCAATAAAATGAATGAGATTAAACACGAAGTAGAGAAGCAAAAAGAGGCAATTGCTATGTATGGATATTCGCACCCATTTACAAGAGGCGGATATACTATTACAAAAGATTTAACAGAAGAATTAGAAATAGAGGAAATTAAAAAAGAGGATCCATTTATAGAAAAAGATGAGGAGCACGAATTATGAAAGTGATTATGTGCGCATATGGGGTAGGGTATAAAAGTACGCTGCCGCCCAAAAATGTTATTAAATTAAATTTGAATACTTATCGTACAGAATACCGTGAAAGAACGGAAGAAGAATTACAAATTGAAAAGGAAAAATGGGATAGTACTCAGCATCTTTTATCTGGAGAAGGGTATGCCAATAGAATTCGACATGAAAAGATTGCATTTTTAAACCCGGAATTTCCAAATAATATCATCAAAAAAATCAATGAACTCCAAAAAGAAGGATTATTTGATACCATTCTTGTAGAATCGGATAGTGCTCTTGCAAGCGCATTAAAACAACGGGATGATATTGAATTTGTATATTTTTATCAGGAAAAGAAAGAAAAAGCGATCACACAAATGCTTTCAGATCAAGAGCTGCCATTACGTGCAATTCAATTTTATAACAAAAATTGGGATTGGTTTAAAAATATACCACAAAACTATCCAAACGCTATTCCTATACAAAGTACGATTACAAAAGAATTAGAAAAAGAGGAATTGGAAAATGAATTTGAAAGAGATTAATATGAATGATTTACCTGAAGATGTAAAAAAGATTTTTAATATATTTGATAGAGAATGGACCCCCATTTATTTAGTGGGAGGTTGTGTAAGAGATATGCTTTTAGGAACAACACCAAAAGACTATGATTTTACAGTGGAAACCCCACCGGAAAACATTGAAAATATATTAAGACTATATCATATTCCATTTAATGCAATGAGTGCAAAATATGGTACGATTGTTGCCAGAATCGGAAATGAAGAATATGAAATTACCAGTACCAGAAAAGAAGCGGATTATGTAGATAATAGACACCCGGAAGAAGTTATCTTTGGAGTTTCCATAGAAGAAGATTTAAAACGAAGAGACTTTACAATAAATGCTATGGCTATGGATAGTAAAGGAAATATTATCGATTCATTTGATGGTAATAAATGTTTCGATTTGGAGAATCATCTAATTAAGACGGTAGGCAATCCAGAGACTCGCTTTAAAGAGGATCCGCTACGTATTATGCGGGCTTTGCGATTTACTATCACAAAAGGATTCCAATTAGATGCTGCCACGCAAAAAGCTATGGTAGATTGCAAAGATATGCTAAATAATATTTCAAAAGAACGAATTACCGCGGAGTTGCGTAAGATACTTACCGCAGGAGTAGATATTCAGCCATACTTTGCGAATTCTGATATGATGAAAATTATAAAAGTAATCATTCCGGAATTAGAGCCTTGTATGCATTTTGAGCAGCACAATAAATATCATCATCAAGATGTATATAACCACATTTTATCTGTTGTTGATAACTGTAAAACGGATAAATTTGAAGTAAAACTTGCAGCGCTTTTACATGATATTGGAAAACCTCAGACATATGTAACAGATGCGGAAGGCTGGGGACACTTTTACGGACATGCAAAGGTAAGTAGAGATATTGCAGAAACAGTGATCGATGAAAGACTTTCTCTTACTGCCAGGGAAAAAGACCTTGTACTTGCTTTGGTTGAACATCATGATATGGAAGTCCATGTAACAGAAAAATGTGCAAGACGTATGTTAAATAAATTTGACCGTGATTTCCTATCTGATTTTTGTATCTTACGTCAGGCGGATAGAGATGATCATGTAAACTTAGATCCAAACAGACCACTTGTGAATCTGAATGAGTTTATGGCAGCAGTAGATGAGGAAATTAAAAAGAATACTGCTGTAAAAGTGTTAGATTTGGCAGTACGTGGAAACGATTTGATGGATACATTCCATATTTCTGGACCTACTGTTGGGCAGACGCTAAAGGCGTTATTAGATGCTGTAATGGATGAAAAAGTAACAAATGATAAGGATGCGTTACTAGCATTCGCTGCCAAATATCTTGAAAAGGATACAGATTTAGAGGAAGAAAGGTAGTATTTTTACGGTTTTTTGACATAAGTATATGTAACAAATAATTTCTTCTATGAAAGGAAAGTAAAAAATGAAAAACGTATTAATCTTAACAGAAAAGAAATCTATGTGTGACAGAATCCATGAGGCACTTGCTGCGGTATCTGACCATATTACCGTTAGGCAGATTGGTGGGCATATCTATCTGAAAGAGGAAGCAGAAATCCTTAAAGTTCCAGAAGAGACGCTGAAAGCTTCCAAGCAGATGGATGTCGGTAATGGTGAAATAGGTTATATACTTAACGAGGCAGATATTGCTAAAAATATCGAAGACATCAAGAATACTTTATCCGAGGATATCAATGTAATTGTCAATGCTTGTGATCCAGACCGTAGCGGTGAACTTTTATTTGATTATGTTGCAAAGGCTTTGAATCTGGACACAGACAAGGTACAAAGAATGACATTGCGTGATTTTACCGAAACAGCTATTCGTGAGAGTTATTTAAAAGCTATGAATTCGGTAAAAGACACCGATTTAGAAGAAGAAAGATAAAAAGATGAAAACGCACCGCAGCATTAGCTACGATGCGTCCTGTAATATTTTATGATTTTAGGAGGTTTATAAAATATTATGAAAGTTTATTTTATGCCATATGAAGACGAAGATCATCAAGCTTTATTTTGCAGAAAGAAATTTTGGGACAAAAATAAAGTGATAGAAGACGGTTATAGCAAAGGCTATGACCGGTTAGAGAGTGCTTTTGAAGCAATCGGAGTTGAAGTATCTGGTGGCGGAGAGGCAATGTACGAAGGCATGAGTATTAAAGATATCAAAAAAGGACTAAAAAAAGAAGGTATTAAACTACTTGTAAATGATAAGACGTTCTTAGAAGAGTTGAACCAAGATAGAGATAATCAGGAGGAGAGAGACGAATAAAATATTAAATTCTGGGAATTTAAGCACATTTGTGAATTTTTTTGACATAAATAGATAGGTGATTATACCTATCTATTTTTTTATAAAAAAAACGAAAGGATGTTTTAAGAGAGTAAACATGAAATTTCCTGGAATTTATAAAATAGTCGGAACAGTATATAGCGATATGAATTGCGATGAGTCGTTAAGAAAAATTTATGCAAATATCACAGAGTCGAAAATATCTAAAAAAATAGATATGTATTTTTCTATTGTTGCAAATTATTGCTATCGAATAGATGACAGTGCAACAAAAACCTTTCATATTGTAATACCAGATAAATATGAAAATGTATCATGGGATGAAGTAATGACGGAAATCTTAAACAGACTACCACAAATGCATTCCAGTTTACCATTGGAGGTTGCGATTGGCATTGTCATAGATACATGTAGAAAAGCAGAGGAATTAGAAAAAGAAGAAATGGGGAGAATAGATGAAAGAACTTAATTTGTATCTAATTTCTGTAAATTTATATGGTCCTAATCCATATCGAAAATCTGGTTCTGGAAATTGGGTAGTATGTGAAACCAGTCCAGAAAATGCTTTAAAAGTATTACAAAAATATCTATCTGATAATAATTTGATAGGTATGTCTGGGCACGCATCTTTGATATATAAAGGATTTCCATTAGATACAGAAATTTTACCAAGGCGACATGTTATGCAATTTATAGAATATAAAGAAAGGGTGTATGAAAAAACACATCCCGAAAAGTATATTTTTAGCCCAAAGAAAACTGAAAAGGGCATTAAGTTACATAAAATTGTGCGAGAACCTATGGAATATAGAAGTCCTTTCGTAAATGGCGCTTATGGAAAAAAAGATGAAAATATAGAAAAAGAGGATTTTGAAATTTAAGTATAAAGAAAGGGAAAATGATGATGAGAATCAAAGCTATTGTTGAAAAAAGAGTATTCGGTACTATGGAATTGGAAATTCCGGAAAATCTCATAGTGGAAGACAGTCCAATAACAAACAGAAGACGTATTAACAAACAAGTACTTAATGCATTACACACACTAGAAAATGATAGTGAAAATGAGAGTAATATAACCTGGGATGATGATAGTACCATACATTATGCCGGGAATTTTGTGGTAGCAGACTTAAATTTGGAAAATGAAAATGAAGAAGAAAGGGAATAAGAATAATCATGATAAAAAATGGATATAAGGAAACAAAAAGAAAAATTGTTGGTGGATATGAAGGTGGAACGATTACAGTTTGGAGAATTACTACACCATCTGGAAATATATACGAGGTGTCAAAAAATTCAAAAAATAGATTTGCATATATTACAGATAAAGATAATTTTAAAATACTTGGTGCTGAAGAAAGTTATCAAACTGCTTTAAAGCAAATTTATTATTGGGAGGATAATGGTATCCGTGTACTTCCTGATCTTACAAACACCAGTGATATTAAAAATATTTTAAACCAATATCACGGCATTGTTAATGCTGCCTCTCTGATCCAAGACGGCTGTATTAAACCTGATTTACAAACAGCAGTTTATTTATTTGCCACCAATAAAGATAAGTATTCGAAACATAATTGGGTGAATCTTGATTTGATTTTAAAAATTATAAATTTAAACGAAGAAGATGTAATTACTCTTTGTAAATATACTATTGCAGAAGATATTGATTGCGTAAAAGCCATTCCAAGTAATTTACTTGTTAAAATGACTAAAAAAGGGAAAGCTAAAGAGCTACTTACACCAGATGTATCAAAAATTAATCCATTATGGCTTACAGAACCATCATATGGAGAAAAAGTGAAAACAAATTTATTATATGAAGAAAATTTGGAAAATGAAAATGATAATTATGAAAGGGAATAGCATATGTATCATTATGGAGACAATAAGATGGACTTTTTAGATGCTGTACTTATCGCAAAAACAAGAGGTTTAGAGGAAGAAGTCAGAATCCATAATCTAGCCCCTGATTTGGTTTTAGCTACAAAAACCCTTATAAATGGTATGGATGCGGAAATGAAGAAAGCAAGCGAATGTGGGTATGTAAAAGGATTTGCTGATGCAGAAAAAGAAAAGTACACCCTGGCAGAAAAGGTATCTGATGAACTTGATAAGCTGGACAAAGTAAAATCATTGTTACACGCACATACTGATTTTTCCAGAGAAACTCCAGAAGTGAATTATGAATTAGTAGCTGCAATGTTTCATATTTTAGGTTTGGAAAGAGATCAAGATAAGGAAAATACGGAACTGGAGAGATAAAATATGTATGTTTTTCACGCAACTTTAAAACAAAATTAAGTTGGTATTGATAAAACTGGATTATTACTAAACCAATCAAAATACAATAACAGATAAAAAAGAAATCGAAGATGAGGAGGAAAAATGAATTATGAATACTTATCCGGAACATATAGGTAATGAATTGGGGAAACTCACAGACAAGGATTTACATAGAGTTTTATTACAATATGTAGAGAAAAATTTTGATTCTGTGCAGGATATGTTAAATCATTTGAAATTAGTTGCCGAATGTGAAGACTTTGATTATTTGGGACAGATAGATGATAAAAAACTTGAAGAAGTTTTAGGAAAAGGAGAAGAATTTTCAATGAAAAAAACTATTGTTAAACCGGTAGAATTTAAAGGCAAAAAGTTTTCTAATTATTATCAAACTTATAATGGACATGATGTATATCATACCTGTGTTGTATTAACAGAACCTAATATTCACTGGGAAGATTGTCAGGTAAAAGATTTAGAGACGCAGAAAGAATTTTTGTGTTCTAAAAAGTATATTTTAGATCACGAATTAAAGGATGAAAATATCCGTACTATATTTGTTGGAAATAAGACTCAGGACGAAATTACAAATTGGATAAAATCTAATACAAAATTAGGAACAATCTATGCAGCTTTTGAAGGCGGAGTTGATGCTGAAATTTTAATAATTAACGAAAGCCTAGCAGATTTATATTTACCAAATGGCGAAAGAAAAATCAATATTCCTCTGGAAGATGTTGCAAAAAAATTAAAAGAAATAACATTAAATAAACAACAAGTCACAGAATTGAATAGAGAAAAATTTACAGCAGAAATTATTGGAGAGATGTTCCGAAAAAATAATGTTCAATACGCACATTATTATTGTGATTCTTATAGATTAACAATTGTAATTACTATTCCTGAAACAAAAGATAGAAATTCTTATGTATCAAATATAAAGGAATTTTTAAAAAATAATGGCATTAACGATAATTTAGCGAACATTATTTTTTATAAGTCTTTACCATATGATGTTGATATGGATTACAATACGCTTTATATGACAGGTAGAGGTATAGTAGAAGCCGATAGATTTTTTAAAGATTTAGAAGAGTATAAAAACGATATAGAAATGGAGCGTTAAAAATGACAAAGGAAGAATGGGTAAATAAATTAAAAACTGATTCGTCTAATAGAACTGGACTTGGTATGTATGTTTTGGATACCTTTTTTGAAGAAGCTGCACAACTTTTAGCGGAACATGATGCTGAATTGATTAAAGAATTTATTAATAATGAATTTGATATGAATTAGAGGAACTTGAAAGATAAATGGAAATTACTTTAAAAACTTATAAATGAAAATAAGTGACGCATAAAGGAGATTATGACATAATGGATATAGATTTTGAATAATCCCAACAGGATTTTATAAAACATTCACAGAACAATACATTATCAGATTTTCAGAAGAAATTTTTAAAAGATGTTAATATATCATTAGATAATCCCAATTTTTTAAATCATTGCAAGATACTATAAAAGAAGCAAATGATTTATTCTAGGAAAGAGACTAATTTTTTCAATTAGTCTCTTTTTTTTATCCACTTTTTATATTTTTTTTGACATATATCAATATGAAAGTGAGGTAAATATGAATTACAAAATGAAATACGAAGCAGAATGTAAACGAATATTACAAACATATCCCGAGCAGATGAAGAAAGTATTTTCTTATCCTGATTGTGAATTAGAATCTGATTTTCTTGGTTTTGTAGATGAATATGCAGAAGAACAGATACCGGAAGATTTCACTGTTATTGATTTTGGATGTAATCAGGCAGTACAGTCTTGCTATTTTGAACATTGTAAAAAATATATTGGAGTAGACTGTGCGGTACCCATAGAATATCGATTTCCCACACAGAATGCAGAATATTATAATACAACGATTCAGAATTTTATAAAAAATATTATGCCGACAATGCAGTTAGATTTAAATAAGGTTTATGCAATTTGCTCATATGTGCCGGATGAAGAAGCACAAAAATTGGTCGCTGATACCTTTCCCTATGCAAAAATAGTATATTGTCATGAAAATATTATGAATAGAAAACCACCTGTACTTAATTTTTATAATTGTTTATACCTGCTAGGAGAAATGGCAGATCACAATCTCATAAAATACGATCCAAACGATCATGATCGAGTTTTGGTATATCGAGCAGCCACAAAAGATAACCCTGCAGGTTGGTATAGTGAAAATATACATACAATAGCACAGGAACTTGTAAATGACGGAAATAATCAAATATTTTTATTGGAAGTATATGAAGATCAATTAGGGCATCCATACACACAAAGAAGCTATAAAGCGGACCTATATGATAAAGAGGATTATGAAAGGGATTAATTAGGGGAATATATATATATGAAAAAAGTAAGTTGGAATCCTATGCTAAATTTTATTAGCGAAATAAAAACAGCCTATCGAAAACAGTTTAAAAGAGAACCAAGTCTCTCTTATAATAGAGATATTTATCGTAGTTGTGTCGAAGTATGGGTGGAGGAACTTGGTATCCAGAAATATATTGATATGATGGATTATATCGAAACAAGTCAGAGAGGAAATTATGTTAATTTCCATTATATTAAATTTGAAAAGCTTTCTAATATTATACCAGGAGAAGAATTTGCTAGTTCCTACCGTAGAATGTGGGATATTTATGATGGTTTACTACGTGAATGTAGAGGTGTGGTTATCGATGTAAAAAACGAAGCTCTTGTTAATACACCTTTTGCAAAATTCTTTAATATGGATGAGCGTCCAGAGACAAGCAAAAGTATTATAGAGGATAAAATAAAAAAAGCAAAGAAAGTAGAATTTTCCAACAAGATGGATGGATCTATGATGTCGGCAAGTTTTTATCAAAATGAAATTGTGGTGTCTTCCAGCCAAAGCTTAGACTCTTGGCGGGTAGAAGATATGACACATTATTTGACTTCAGCACATAAAGAAATGATTATGTCCCATCCGAATCAAACCTTTATTTTTGAATATATTTCTTTAAAGGACCCACATATTGTGCAGTATCCAAAAGAAATGCAGGGAATTTATCTGATTGGAATTAGAGACAAAGAGACTGGAGTAACATATGATTATAATACTGTTATAAAAGCCGCTACATCATATCCAAACGTAAAAACCACAGAAGTATATAAGAAGTCATTTTCAGATGTTTTGGACTCTTTAAGCAAAGTACGTGGTAATGATGCGGAAGGATATGTGGTAAATATCGATGGATTCCGAGTAAAGATTAAATACGATGATTACTTAGCGATGAAAAATCTTATGGAACGTAAATCTGTGGGAAAAGCAGTTATCAGAGCTATTGCAAATGGTAATTTTGATGATATTTATAGCCGTATTCCTGACAACAATAAAAAACTTGCATTAATGGTAGCAGAAAGAGTCGATGAATGGGTATCGGATAAAGATACAAAAGTCCATGAATATTATAATACTTTTTCCAAAATAACAGATACAAAAGAGTTTATGATCACCGTTAGCAAAATGGTACCGAAACCCTATCAAAGTTATGTACGTATGCTTTATAAAGGTGAGAGCTATAATTACCTGAAGAAATTTGAAGATACGGACCAGCCATGCTATAAATCACCTGCAGAATTAGGCATTGATATGCGTGAGATTATAGATGAGTATAACCAAAAAATATCTTTTGATGAAATCAGTTTAAATGAGTAACCAGATTTTCTGGTTACTTTTTTTGTAAAAACACTTTATTTTTGAGGACTTTTTTATTTTTTTTATACATAAATAGATAGAGTAAAAAAAGGAGAAACCCTATGTTCACGAAAGAAAGAGCAAACCAGTTATTACATACTATGATGGAGTTAAAACTAAATACGGAACTGGAAGAAACCGTGGCAAAAGAGTTATTAGATGCAGGGTTTAAGCCAGAAGAACTTTCCGAAGAATTTGGTTTTGCTCCGGAAAACTTAATGGAAGAAGAAATTATTTTATACTAAAGGAGTTTAAAAATGAGAACATCTACACAATTAACAACAACCGGACAGTGTGATAGACATCCACACGCAAATATTACAAGTTCCGCAGATTATATTACCAGAGCTGCTGCACAAAGAGAAGTAGTAATGCGTATTCTGCAAGGGGAGCCTATCGATGATATTAAGGGTGAGATTGACAGTATCCTTACCAGTAAGAATTGTCCTTGGGAAAATAGAGAGCAGAAGAGAGCAAACTTAGCTCTGTATGAGAATCGTATCAAAAGATATATTGCATGGGAGAATCAGAGAGAGCAGGATTGGCCAGATGATTATGATACTACCGTAGATTTCTTCGGAGAGACTATTGATGTAAAACCTGACTTTTTCGTACATGAAGAGGGAAAAACTTATGTTGTAAAAGTAAAAACCTCCAGAATGCCAAATAATGAACAGGATGATATTCAATCTTATGAAGCTTACGCAATGGCATTACTTGGAAAGAAATTATTTCCAAACGATGAAATTATTGTAGAAATCAATCATTTAGCAGATAAAAACTCTGCAAAAGAGAGAGCAGAAATTTTCAAAAGCTATGGTCATGAACAGAAGATGTCTACGCTGGTTTACGATCGAAGTGCAGAAGTATTCTTTCAGGAGAAACATCAACAGGAAATGGAAAATGGACATGTCTGTACTCCGGAGGAATGTGAAAGCTGCGGAATGAGAAATATCTGTCATTATGAAGAGGCACCTATTTCACTGGATATTATGAAAGAGGTAAAGCCGATTTCTGAAATTAGATTGACTCGTGCACAGCAGCAGGTGATTGATTACGAGACAGGCGTAGCAAGAATTAATGCAGGAGCTGGTGCCGGTAAAACACTGGTAGTAGCGATGCGTATTGTAGAATTATTAAAAAAGGGCTATGAACCGGAAGATATCTGCTTACTTACTTTTACAAAAGCCGGAGCAGAAGAAATGACTGCCAGAGTAGTACAGTATTGTGCAGGTTTTGGAGTATTAGTAGATCCTTCCAGATTAACCTCTACGACTTTTAATGCATTCTGTCAGAATATTGTGACTGCGCATTATCAGGAGCTTGGATATACCATGCCACCCAGAGTATTACCGGAAGAAGTTAGATCAGGTATTATCAACAGACTGATCGACCAGTTCCCTCATATTGAAGAGTGGGATTATTCTGTGGTATCCAATGCGAAATTTGCAAAATACAGTAAGAAATCTGCAATGAACTGCGCAAAGTATATGTTTGCAGAAATTAAAAAAGAAGGATATACAAGAGAAAATAACCCTTATTCGAATTATACTCCGGTATCACTGGATTTGATTTTCCAGATGTATCGTGAATATGATAATACCCTGCATACCAGAAATATGTTGGAATATGATGACCAGTTGTTACAGGTAAACCGTTTGCTGGAATTACATCCTTCCCTTTTTGAAGAAATCGGATATAAACATGTAATTGTCGATGAGTTCCAGGATACAGACTTACCACAGATTCATCTGTTAAATAAAATTATTGATACCAGCAGCTTTAAAAGTTTTATGGCAGTCGGTGATGATAGTCAGTCTATTTTCGCATTCCGTCATACTTCTCCGGAATATATGATCAACTTTGGTCAGTATTTTACACCAAACTTTGATGATTTCAATCTGGTAGAAAACCATAGATCTACAAAAAATATTATCAATCTGGCAAACACCATCAATAATAAAGCAGAAAATAAGATTGATAAAGACCTGATTGCAACAAAACCAGATGGAGTAGCACCGGTAATCGAAGGATTTTATTCTCAAAAGAGTGAATATGAATGGATCGCAAACCAGATACAGGCAGATATCAGAAACGGTAAAGTACCATCCGATATTGCATTCCTTGCTTCTAATCGAAATGAATTGCAGGCAATGGCATCTGTGCTTACAAAAATGGGTATTCCTTCTATTTTAATGAACCCAATTCCTTACAAAAATAATTCCAGAGTTGCTGCACTTTGCACTTTCTTCGATAGCTTTACTTCTGGAACAACTCAGGGACTCTTGGATTATACAAATGTAATAGAACATGGAGCATTAAAAGGTGTACCTGCTGCCAGACTGGAAGAAATTGCAGAAGAGTTTAAACAGGAAATTATAAGTGGACAAAAATCCATTTCCAGATTTATGGAATATGCAAAAGCAATGGATGAAGAAGAAGTCGATGAATGTTATCAGGCATTTTTGGAAAATATCTCCTACTGCCAGTCTTATGAAGAACTGGAAGAATTTTTCCATGATTTTGCAATGTATGGTGACGATTCCATGTTTAAGCGTGAAGGTAAATATGAAGGTGTCTGCCTGACTACGATTCACTCTGCAAAGGGATTGGAATGGGATAATACTTATCTTACTTTATCTGCGCTGGATAGAAAAGAATATCACAGAAATCCTTCGAAATTCCGCAGCAGTGGAGAAAAAGACGAGAATATTCGTAAGTGGTTTGTGGGAACTACCCGTGCAAGAGAAAAGCTGGTAATGACCGGACAATATGTAGTCGAGTTATCCAAAAACGAATTGATGTTAAATGATTATGTAAAAGAAGCATACGAAATTTTCGGAAAGCCTTTTGGTTATCAGACAGGCGCATTTTTGGAAACGCAGGCACAAGAAAAAAGAGAGGCTCTGGAAGCTGCTACCGGATTTGAATTAAATACCCTTGGCAGAAGATTAGGTACTGCTGTTGGTAGTCATCACGGAAAGTCTGGAGATACTGCACTAATGGACAGATATCGTGGAAACCATCCACAACCTGCCCCAGCAGCCCCCGCACAGAAGACAGAAGATTTGTCCGCAGTCGAACAGGAATTTGCATAAAAAAATAAGGAGATCTGTAAAAAGGTCTCCTTTTTTGACGACTTTTTTATCTTTTTTTTACATAAATAAGTAGGAATTATTTTGACTTTTATACATAAAAAAGGAGATAACCATGATCATTTATAACACTTCAAAAGAATTAGAATCCAAATACATGGCACAGGATGATTTCGTATTTGAAATTCATAGCCAATTCACCTTGGATGAGTTGCTTACTAAGATCCGTAATGGAGAGGAAATTACTCCGGATATTGCAAATATTGTGGCATATTCCAGCAAAGAGAATTCGAAATTTAAGGATGCAACTACTTTAGAACAGAACGATTATCTGGATAACATGGGATATGATATCATTCCAGACCCGGATGATGTAGAGGATGCACAAACAGCATATACTGAGAGTTTAAGAAAACGTGCGGATTTATTAACTGCTTTTGAAAAATATGCATTCAATCAGGAAACTCCTGGTTACCATTTTACAGAAGTACCATTCACACAGGAGCAATTAGCAAATCAGCTTTATGCCTGCTTAGGGATAATGCCTACGTTAAAAGAAATTCCGGATAAAACGGTAAGCGAATTACGTAGCATGTCCGCAGATGGTGAAAGATTATATCTTCCTTATGCAGGAGTTTCTGCAAATAATAAATTACCAAGACCTGAAGATATTGAGTTTTATCGCTCATTGAATGATTATGAAAAGAAAGTAATTGCGGATTCCGAAGCACATCCTATGCGTTTATTAGACCTTGCAAAAGCTATTAAAAACGGGGATAAAGATAGAATCTTTACAGAAAGCGACACTATTTTAGCCGAAAGAAATCCAATTCTTTCTGTTGAAACTATGTGTAATATTTCCAAAACACCTGGCATTATAAGAAATGACAGACTAGAACACGATAGTGAGGAAGATTGCTATTATTATAGTGATCATTGTTATCAGGAATTGCCAAGCGGTATTGATTTAAAAACAGCAAATATCATTGCATGGATGAGAGAAGAGTTTGCGACAGAACATAATTCGACATTAATGGGACCTACTATTCTTACAAACTGGATGTCGAATATAGCAGATTTTAATAATGTGAATAATCGTAAAAAAAGAGAATTCTATAAGGCTTTATTTGCAGAACGAGTTATTCCGGAAGATGTACCAAAGAAACTTTTAGCCGGATACTCTGATGCAGCATATATCACATTAATCTCTTATTATGATGAATTGCTGGAAACATTCCACCCTGCTGAGGGAAAAGATTATACAGAAGAACTGCAGAAATTTGCAAAAAAATCGTATAAGATGCCTATGACTAAAATGCTACAGAAAGCAGAAGATATATTCAAGGAATTATATCATGGTCATGCACCCAGAGTCTTGGCAGAGTATATGTATGCACAACTCGCTGCAAAGGATATCAAACCAGAAAATGCAACGGACGAACAGATTCGGGAGATTGCAGAAAAATTTGATCAGAAAAATATTCAGCTTATTGCAAAATATAAGAATACTGCATTATTTGCAATGGCAGATAAGTTAAAATTCGGTGAAATGCGTACCGACCATATTCAGGTAATTGCAACTTATGCAGATAAAATTAAGATTAAAAAATTACTTGATAAAAAATTCCCGGAATGGTACGTGGAGCATAAAGATACCAATACCTCTGATTTAGTACAGCTTTTTGAAAATCAGCATAAAATTTCAAGCTTTACAAAGAACTTAAGTGCCAGACAGATTATTGTTCGTGAGAATAACAAACGTGGTATGGAAGATTGTGCGAAGTTTGAAAGAAAATATCATATTAAATTCTCTGAAAACGAATTAGCAATCAGAGGACGTAATGTGGTAGCAGAGTCTGGTAATATGAAAATGTATATGTTACCAAAGGACGATTACCGTAACTTTACCGTGGGATATGATACCAATTGCTGTCAGCACTATGACAATGCCGGAGAATCCTGTGTATATAAAGCAGTAACGGATCCTTTTGCAGGTACCGTTGTTATCGAAAAGAATCATAAGATTTTGGCACAGGCGTTTGTATGGACCGATGAATCCAAAGATACCTTTGTATTCGATAATATGGAATTTGCAAATGATGGACAGGTAGCATCTTATATGTCTATTATTGCCGGATATTGTGAAGCAATGCCTTATAAAAACATCCATATGGGTATGGGATATAATACGTTAGGAAACGGTATCGGAAAACCTATCAATAATGAGGAAGAAGCACAATTACCTACTACGATTGCATGGAACCCCCAGAGAACCTCATGGGCACACGGAAATAAAGATGTGTATTCTGACTATCATGTAACAGATGGCGGTAATAAGGCGAGAGTATTAAAACGTAATGGACGTACCTTTATCAATCAGACAACAGGAGTGCGTATTACAGCAGGTGCAGATGAACCTACCAGATGGGATTTACTGGCAAGACCGGAAACCGCATTTATGTTAAATGACTATCATTCTACCATAGATGAAAGATTACGATTTGCCAATATGCTGCATGGAAATCCTGATTTACAGACACAGATGGAAGCTGTACAAAAAGATCCAAAACTGATTGGCATTATTGCAAATCCCTTACCGGAAGTACAGGTATTTGCTGTAGAACAGGATCGGTCCGTAGCACATTTGATTCAGAATCCATGTGATGAAGTGCAGGTTATCTTAATCGGCGATGACCCCAACTATATCCGTAATGTAATTGCTCCTTCCGAAGCTGTATGTATCGGAGTATTACAGAAAAATGGATTATTATTAGAAGATATTATGAAAAAGGTAAGGACCGGGGAAATCCCGATGCCTAGCAGACGGGTATTTGAGACGGCTGTAAACCAGAACGGTTATGCAATCAGACAGGTGCCGATGGAATTCCAGACAGAGAATTTACAACTATTAGCAGTAGCTTCTAGTCCCAAGGTAGTATCTTTATTAGTAAATCCTACTGAAGTTGTACAAAAAACAGCACTTGACGCAAGCCCTGATGTCATCGGTCTGATGGAAGCACCTACACCGGAGATTCAGACATATGCGATTGCTAAGGATCCTTCTTTGATCAATAGTATAGAAGGTCCTTGTTATGAGGCAGTAAAACTGGCAGTAGAAAGAAATGGATTAAATATCCGTAATTATCAGAATACCTATCCTGAGTTACGTGCGATTGCGATTTCTCAGAATCCATTCATTGTAACAAATGGCGTTTTAAAGAATGTATCTGATGAGGAATATTTACAAGCTGCCAGAATCAACCAGAATGTTATTCGGAAGCTTTCTCATAGTAATCCGGAGTTATATGCGAATATTCAGATGGCATTACAAACAAGACAGACTCCACAGCAGGAAAGTTTCGAGCCTGAATTTGACTAATAACCTCATATTTTTACAAAAATCAAAAAACTTTTGACATAAATAGATAGAGTGTAAAATCTCTATCTATTTTTTATTAGTTAGGAGAAAAATATGTGTAATCAAATATCTTTTATAAAACCATATTTTGATATATATGCAGCAATCAAAGACAGAAAAGAGATGAAAATGGAGGATGATGATACCGGTGTTTGTATTGCAATACCTCATGCAGTAAATGTGCCTTATCAGGACTTGTTTTCTTATCTACACAACGGAAAGACAGACTATATTTACATCGAAACAATAAAAGATAATAAACTTACAACTGGATTATTATGTACGGATAAAGACAGACATTTATCAGATACGGATTCCTGTTTTTTTATTGGAGAAATAGATGGGTCTTTATATTATCTCACAGGTACAGAATTCCGGGAATATTATAATGTTGATGCTATGTTTCTGGTGTCAATTCCCACTGTGGTGGAAAAGGTTTTGGCAGATGAAATTTGTGAAAAAGCGTTCATTGCAGCAACCAGGAGAACAGTAAAATGATACGAGATTATTGTGTTTATAGATATACGTTAAGAGAAACCGGAGAAGTTATCTATATCGGAAAAACGGATGCAAGTTTAAAACAAAGAATTGATGCCCACCAAAAGGAAGATAATTTTGCACCTTACATAGGATTATGGGATATTGATTATCTGGAATTACAAAATAATACAGAAACAGATATTATTGAGAAATACCTGATAAATTATTATAAACCGATACTAAATACAAAAGATAATGTAACTGGTTTTACAAATATGTCCATTATTTTACCAGATTGGAAACCATATGCAGTCTATGAAGCAGATAGAAGGCATACAACAGAAATTCTGATAAAACAGGCGTTACGACAAGCGAAACTGGATGATGAATTTATTTGTAATGTACTTGGGAGTGATGGCAAACCATTTACATTAGATTTTTATCATAACGGACAAATAGCTGGAATGTCGTTTTCCAAACAAGATATAATACAATCTACAAAAAAGGAAGAAGACTTATTACATCGGTTTGTAATGAAACATGTTTATACCTATGAACCACAGAATATAGAGTATTTGGAAAAACATTTTGAAGAAATAGAAGAGAAGTGTTTTTATCCGGTAGCTATATTATGGGATTTTCAAGAAGAACAACGACAACATCTGGATATCTTAACAGAGGTTTCGCAAATGATAGAAGATCTTAAACGTTTTGCTTCTGAAGGATTCCAGATTGAAGATTATGACAAGGATGAATATATTTTAGAATGTAATCCTGATTGTATTCCATATATAGAAGATTTATTTTATAATATCTGTGGAAATGATGGGCATTATTATATTACCGTAGATGAAACAAAATTTAATGAAATAGAAAACATACAAATCAAAATAGCAAAAGACCGTTTAAAAATATATTTCGCAGCAGGCATCAGAGATTTCGATAATACTATCTCTTTACAAGAAGATTTTCCTATGATATGCTAAAAAAAGTAATAAAAATATCTACTTTTGGCGGTTTTTTTTGACATATAATAATAGGAAAACCAATCAACAGTAGTCTTGTGAGAGGTGGTAAGCATATGATAAAAAAAGGTAAAAATGGTGAAAGATATTTTGAAAAGCAATACGAAGCACAAAGAGAAAGATATTTAAAACATGAGAAATATTCTGAAAAAATTTATAAAGTAGAAAAAGGGGATGACGTTAAAAATGTTATAATGCCTGTTAAATTCTGGTATTCGCTTATTGGTATTCTTTGTGGTATTTTTATTGCAATGGTCACCAACTATTATACTGGAAAAATTGCATATACTGTAATCTCATTTTTCCTTGGTATGGGGATAATTGCAGAATTATTAAGAAGATTAGCAATTTTTAGACCTGTTGTAATTTCTATGGGGATTATGGCAGCAGTAGCGTGGAGCTATTTTCTAGTTTCAATCATAGATGGATTAACTGACTTAATGCATTACTCGTTACCTCGTCCCGTTTACTATACCATACTTATTCTTGCTATAATAAGATATGGATATAAAAATTTCTGGATTGCACTTGCTTATGTTGAACATGTAATATTAGAGAGATATTGCGCACAAACTAACGAAGTTGGTTAATTTTTTACCCCAGGTTTTGAACTTGGGGTATTTTTTTGACCATTTTTACGGAATTTTTTGACATATATAATTAGTGAACAAAACGTAAAGGAGCAAAATAAAATGATATATACTTCCTATTATGCGAGAGCAAAAGCATTTCCAGATCTAGTACATATTCGAATTTCTACCTCTGTACCAAAATGGTATCCCTTTGAAACAAAATGTATCCCTGAGTTATATCCTGGATTCGATTTAGTGAATGGCTTAAAAACCGGGGAAATCACAGAAGCCGAATATAACCAAAAGTATAAGGAAAAATTAGCAAAACTGGATAAAGCTACTATTATGAAAAAGATCGAAGCTTTAGCAGGAGAAAAAGATGCGGTGCTTTTATGCTATGAAAAGGACGGAGATTTTTGTCATAGACATATGGTAGCAGAATGGCTTGGGAATATCAAAGAAATGCCAAAGACCGGTCCTGAGCAGGCAAAAGATGAGGTAGTATTGGATGAAAGATGAATTCTTCCATAACATAAAGGTCACCTACAATAATGGTCGTCATAGATATTTTTCTAAATTCCAAAAAGAAAACTACGAACGGGATGTACGAATCGGATCGATCGTAAGTATGAGACCAATGACAAAATTTGAAAAGATACTATATAGGTGTTAAAATTATGGAATACTATTATTTAGAACTTGCAAATAATAAAATATATAACCGATATATCATATGGGAAAAAGTCAAAGCTTTTCTTCTGCTAGGGGGAGTGGGTTTTTATTTTGTATTTACTTTATACACACATGGAGACCTACTTTCTCCTGCTGGGGGAATTCTTTTGTTTTTGTTTGTATTGTTTGCAATCACTTTATTTTGGAAAGCTGAATATCTGCATTTTCCAGATAATGTGACATCCTATTATTATTGTGAAAGCACCGTTAGAAAAGGTGATAGAATAGAAATAAAATCAAATGGTAGAAATTTTACCGTAAAAGTTCTGGCGGATATAGAAAAACCTGCAAATTTGCTAATATATGGATACGATGGCATATACAAATATGCTGTTCCAAGAGAGAAAGGAATAAAACAATGATTTATATTACAGGCGATATACATGGAGACCCTACCCGCTTTTCCAAAGAGGCTTTTCCAGAACAGGATACAATGACAAAAGAGGATTATGTTATTATCTGTGGTGATTTTGGACTGGTATGGGATAAAGAAGAATCAAAAAATGAAAGGTATTGGCTGAACTGGCTGCAGAATAAACCATTTACTACGCTTTTTGTAGATGGAAATCATGAAAACCATGACAGATTGGATGCAATGCCTGTATCGGAATGGAATGGTGGAAAGGTTCATTTTGTACGACCAAATGTGATTCATCTGATGAGAGGACAGGTTTTTACTCTGCAAGGACAAACGTACTTTACTTTCGGGGGAGCATCTTCACATGATATACAGGACGGTATTTTAGACCCAGCGGCATATGTATTCGGAACACAAGATCCTGATTTTAAAGCAAAACGAAAGTATTTAGATTCCATGAACGCTATGTATCGAATTAAAGGCGTTTCCTGGTGGGAGAGAGAATTGCCGAACGAACAGGAGATGGCAGAAGGCTTAGAAAACCTGAAAAAATGTGAAAACAAGGTCGATTATATTATTTCCCATAGTCCATGTACCAGTGATATGTTTTTAATGGGTGGAAGGGGATTATATCAACCGGATATTATTTCCAATTATCTGGAAGAAGTACGTGCCACAACCGAGTATAAGAAATGGTATTTCGGACATATGCATCTGAATAAACAGGTATCTATACAGGATATTTGTTTATATGAACAAATTTTGTTAGTGCCGGGAAAAGATTATATATATCAGTTCCCAGAAATGGATAGATAAATAGTAATAGTCCAGAGGGTTTTCCTCTGGACTACTTTTATAGTTGCACTGCAATGACTTTACTTAAAGTGTCTATATTATGATTATTGAAATAGATTACCTTTGTATTAGTAAGGTTAGCATAGGTTTTTGCTTTATAATACATAGAATGTGATAGACATTTTACAAGGAATACCACAGCATCTACTTGTACATTATCCAACACGAAGTTACTGGTAGTCATATAACTACTATCCGGAAAGCTTTGTTTTAAATATTTCATATGCGTATTGCTATCGCCAACAAATAAAAACTTTTTTCCAGCTAATTGACCAATATCCGCAGAATCGCAAATTTCATTTTCTGCTGCTTCTAAAAGCTCGATATAGTCGTCTTTGGAATCTATCGTAGTCTGCATCTTTTGTATTTCTGACTTCAAACGTTCAATTTCTTTGTCTTTTGCACTTAATTGGTAATCATATTTTTTCTTTGTTTCGTTAGAAATATCAATTTTTTGAGCGGTATCTTTTTTGTTTTTCAAATCAGATACTTGCGCTTTGAGTTCTGCGTTTTCTCTTTGTAATACCTTTTTGGTATTTTCTTCTACGGCTTCATAATCAATAGCAGTAGAACCTGCAGCAAACAAAAGATCATTGTAAGAATCCATAACCACATATTCATAAGCATAATCTATCACAGATTTGATAACATATTTCGGATCTTCTAATTCAAAACGGGTAATTTCCAATTTCGAAATCTCATATTTTTCCTTTGGCTTTTTTTCTTTTATTTTACTAATGAAAAAGTTGGTAATCCGGCTTTCACAATAGATATTAAAAATATCATCGATCAATTCGGCATTCGGCGTATATAATGCATAGGAATTGTTACATAAACTACCATTCTTTGCAAGACTTGCAAGAGAACTGCAGATGCATAATCCATAAGCATCTTTTACTACAGATTCCGAAATCTCTTGAATTGCCTGCTCCCAATTTTCTACATGTAAATATTCGATGATACTGTTTCTTACTTTATTTATGTAAATAGAATATTGCTTACTCTTGAAAAAATCATCTGTCCAGTCAGTATATTCTGCTAAGGCAATGGTGTTATCTTGAGTAGTATATGTTTTAAAATTAAAGTTTTCGTAATCATAAGTCAGCTCGATAAGCTTTAAAGGAATTAATGTTGAAAAACTTCGAACATCAATTTCAAATAAAATTAAAAATAAACCATAGCTTTCTGCGTAATCTCCGGATTTTAATAATTGTATTGTCCTTTCTGCAATACTAAATATGAATTTTCCGCATTTTTCTCCACATCGTTTTGCAATGACTTCTTCATCAGGCACCAGAGAAGATTTTTTCAAATCATCATCATAAAAAACATCGTAAAAATCAGAAATGAGATTACTATTCGCATTGACTAAATTATATGTAATATGATATTCCTTTTGATACCATTCTTCATATGCGTTTATCAAATATGACATATCATCACTTTTTTCAATGCAATACTTAATCAGCATTTCATAAAAGAAATTATCAAATATGGTTACACCATTCCCACTATTTTCTAGCCAGTAATCTTTTAACTCATTATAGGATCCACCATTATTTAAATAACATTTTCGAATCACTTCACGAATATTAGCATTATCTTCACCGAGAGCAGTAGCATAGGCAAGATAAATCAAATGCTTTCGTTCCTTATTTAGATCTTTGGAAATATAAGCGCTTGGAATATCATAAATAACTTCTGGAGTTGTCTTAAACCCAGGAATCATTTTAATATCACGGTCCAATAAAAAAATACTTGAATTCATTCTTTACCTCCTTAAATTTGTCTATGGTTTTATGTCAAAAAAATCCGTAATTTGAAGACTTTTGTGGATTTTTTTGACATATATAAATAAATACATGAAATAGAGAGGTAAAGTTATGCACGAAATTATAGATGATGGCGATCTTTTTACTTATCCAATGGATATTACGGATGCTGTTTGTGTGACAACCAATGGATGCATTAATTCCAAAGGTTCTGCAATCATGGGAAAAGGAATTGCTCTTTCTGCCAGAGAATTATTTCCCAATATTGAAATCAAACTAGGTACTTTATTAAAAAAAGGCGGAAATCATGCTTATGATTGCGGCATTTATCAGGTAGATGATCTTCTTGGAGAAACACAAATGTATCATGTTTTTACCATGCCTACCAAAAATAACTGGCGGGATAAAAGTGACAGTACACTGATTAAACGGTCTGCGGAAGAGCTGGTAAAACTATGCGATGAAAACGGCATTAAACGATGTTTTTTACCATGTCCTGGATGTACAAATGGACAGTTAGATTATCAAAAAGAGGTTAAACCAATTTTAGAGTCTGTTTTAGATGACCGTTTCATTGTAGTGGGTGGTCCGGACAAAATAAAAGAAAAAGAAAGTGAGGAAACCTATGATTACCCTAACTGAAAGCTTAAAGAAACGCTTTTGTAAAGACCAAAACTTGCCTATAAAAGTATATTCAGAACCCATTTTTACCGAGCGATTAAAACTATTTGATGCTTATGAGAAATATTTGGAATTTTGCTCTATGTTTCGTATCCGTTTTAATTCTGATGAACAGGCATATCTTGCTTATTATAACGATTTAAAAGATAGAATCATCAACTATATTAAAGAATCAGAAGCTTTTCAGTCCTTAAATAAAGCTGATATGTATAAGGAATTCCCAATATATGGAGAAGGTATACCAAAAGGGGACACTTATAAAGATAAAAATATCGGCAAAAGTTTTCTTTCGATTGATATGAAAAAAAGCAAACTTTAATGCATTAGTACATTATGGAAACGAAATAGGAACACCATTTGCACCAAATCTTACACATGACATTGATAAGAGTTGGAGCCAATTTATGGCAATGTTTACAGACATTCCCTATTTTGCAACTTCAAAATATATCAGACAGGTAGTATTTGGAAACTGTAATCCGAAAAGAGTCATTACTTATGAAACTTATTTAATGTCGGATTTCCTTTCTAAAATACAGTTTGAAGGCGAAACATTTTTAACATCATTTCCACATTTTCTAAAAAAGGATATTTATTCTATGTGTAGCGATGAAATTATTTTACATATGGATGATTTAAGGTTACAGGATATCGAATATATCCAAAAACGTATTGCAGAATCTTCATTAGACTTACGCATGGAACAATATACAATCGGTAAAATCGCAGGTACAGATGTATTCGTAAAAATTTTTACTGATGGAGAAATGGAAATCAAATGTGCTTCTGCGGAGGAAGCTGTTTTTGCACAGAAGCTAATAAAAGGAATTCCTTTTGATAATCATGATTTCTATATTAGTACAAAATATGGTACTGCGGTTTTAACAGAATTTGATACGACAGCATTGAAATTAGTAATAACACAAGAAGAATTAGAGAATGAAAGTATAGAGGATTTTGAGTATGGAGAATAATCAAAAATATATAAAAGTCAAATGCAATTCTGAGCAGGATTACGAAGCAATTTTAAATTATTGCAAAAAGAATCTCCAAAATATGAAAGTTAAAGCAAAGCCTAAAAAATTAGTTATAAGAATTCCACTTTCCACAAACGATGATCGAGCCGCAGAAGAAATGGATTTATTTGTCGATGCAATCAATACTTTCGTTTGTCCGGAAGATAAAGTGAAATATAAACTAAAAACATATACAGAAGATAAAACCCATAACGCAAATTCTGAAAAAGCTTCTGTTACTATGGCACATTTTTCCGGAGGAACAGGAACGCCGGAAGATAATGTTGGATACTCTTTTCATGACACCATTGCGGACGAAATATTTAATGGTGCTTTACTAAGAGGAGAAAGTCCGTTAGTTGCTTTACATGAATTGAAAAAAAGTACAAACCTTATGGCAATACGGGCTGCCTTCGATGGCGCAGATGAATTTACCACAGATATGAGTGATTACGAAAGGGAAGAGGATTATGGACTATAAAAAGCTTTTACAAACATCAGAATATGATTTTTTACGTACAAATCCATATCTTGGAAACCATATTCTATTATTGACATTGGGCGGTAGTAGAGCATATGGTACAAATTTACCGACCAGTGATGTAGATATCCGTGGTATTGCAGCTACACCAATGTCTGCATTATTTGGATTGGAAAAAGATTTTGAACAGGTAGTAGAAACAAACACCGATACCGTGATTTATAGTATGCAAAAAATGCTGCAACTACTAATCAGTTGCAACCCGAATACGATTGAAATCCTTGGCTGCAAACCGGAACATTATCTTTACCTTTCTGCTGAGGGACAAATGATTTTAAATCATGCAAATGACTTCCTCAGTGTGAGAGCTATCGATACTTTTGGTGGTTATGCAGATGCTCAGTATAATCGTTTGGAACATGGATTATTAGGCAACGGAGAAAACGATGATAAAAAATTACAGATGCTAAAAGACAGCCTTAGCAGAGCAATGGAATCGTTTCGTGCAATGCATAATGATGAACATATCTTTTTGGATATCAAACAGGTGAGCACCGAAGAATTCCATTGTATTTATCCTTACAGAGAATTGTTGGATGATGTCAGTAACGATCATTTATTATTATCCGGTGAATTTACAGATGTACCGATTACAGACTTTAAAGCTATGATAAGTCAGGTACATAAAATTCAGAGTGAATATGGCAACATCAATAAACGAAATACAAAGAAAACAGATACAAAACTTGCGAAACATATGATGCATTTAGTAAGACTTTATTTAATGGGTAAAGACTTAAATGCATCTGGACAGATTATCACTTATCGTGAAAAAGAACATGATATATTAATGAGTATTCGCAATGGTGAGTATATGGCCGAAGATGGTAAAAAGGTACGTCCGGAATTTTATGATTTGCTCAAATCCGTACAGGATGAATATATTTATGCTGTTAAACATACGGTATTACCTGAAAGGACAAATATGGAAAGTTTACAGGAAATGATGTTTGGAATTTATGAAAAACAATTTGATAGATATAAGAAAAAAGATTTTTATAATTATTTAGATCAATTATAAAAAGTAAACATGGTTATGCATTATCACATAAAAAACAAAACAATATTTTGAGGAGTATGATGAAATATGAAATTAATAAAAAGTCGTGAGACTCCAATTCTAAGTCATTACACTTATACTACAAATACGCATTATACAATTGATGTTACAACCATAGGCTCAGATACACATATAACTGCATTGCCACTAGAAGAATATAAATTTATCGCTCCCAAAATATTATTTATTACCTCGGATAGTGGCGATTTTGTATTTTCAGATAGGATGATTTCACCACCAAATGTAGATATGTTTGCTACTTTACTGGATGAGGCATCTCAAATCTACAAAATGATTCAACAGCATTTTATTCAACTCGCAAATGGTCATAATTTTTTTGATGATAAAGAAAATATTGTATGCTCCTTAAACTGCATAGAATATACTATGGAAAATTAAATAAAACAGACCATTTTTACGGAATTTTTTGACATAAATAGATAGGTAATAGTACCTATCTATTTTTTATTTACAGGAAATGAAGTCCACGCATATCCGCAAAGGCGGTAGTGGACGGATATGTGAAACATACTCTTAAAGGAGGTAATTTATGCAAGGAATTCATAAAAGCTTAGAACGGGAAAGATTAGATGCTATCCACGTTGCGAAAGATTTAAAGTATCAAACATCCGTAATTAACCGATTAAAAAATGCTGATTCTATTGCAGAAATTGATCGGATTATGATTCAGGCAAAACACGATTGGAGTTTGGAATTAGATTAGGAGGCTATTATTTATGAAATATGTACAAACCAATATTGGAAAAATCCCATTAGAAGATTATTTAGATTTGCAAAGTCAAAGATATGGATATGATGATTATGAAGATTTGCAATCGAACGGATTGTCCTTAGATATTCCAGAAACAATTGATGTGGAAGAACCGGAATTATGATTTATTATGGAGCAGAAGATGAAAACCATAGTGATGCTATTTTAGGGCAATATGGAGTCGAATTAGCATACGATAATCTAATTGTCGGATATCTTTTATTACAGGATACTGAATGTGGATGGGATTATACCTTGCTTGCTCCGAATTGTACGGAAATAGATGGTGGAGTATATGAAGAATCAGAACAGACACTTACCGTATTAGACGTCATTAAAGATTTAGCAGAAAGTATGGAATATTGTCAATTACTTGTGGAAGTTCCGAATGAGTACGCATTTGTGGACTATGATGAATTATGGGAGGAATACGAAAACAATGATATATGCAGGAATCGGGAGTAGAGAAACTCCGGAATGGGTATTAACAATATTTGAACGCATGGGATCCTGGATGGCAAAGCGGGGAGATAAACTAAGGTCCGGTGGAGCAGATGGTGCAGATTCCGCTTTTGAGAATGGATGCAATGCTGTAAATGGACAAAAAGAAATTTACTTACCCTGGGATAATTTCAATGGCAAGACAAATGGAAATGGATATTTTAGCACTTATTCTGTGGAATCCATGAGCAAAGCCACAGAGATTGCTAAAAAATACCACCCATATTGGGATAATCTTTCCAGAGGCGGTCGTGCACTTATGACACGCAACAGCTTTCAGGCATTGGGATTAAATTTGGATAGACCTGCTGATTTTATTGTATGTTATACAGACGGCGGGAAATTAAAGGGTGGTACGGCACAGGCGCTTAGAATTGCTGCCGATTATCAGATTCCCGTATTTAATGCAGGAAATTATGCAAATGAACAGGATTTAAAAGCTGCATTTAATCAGTTTTATTTTGGATTATTACATAAAGAAAAAGATGAAATCAAAGATGATGGACAGATTCCTGCATTACGTGGGGAATTATCGTTTTTATCGAATATGTATTTATGTAAGGTGACCATGCAAATTGATGGTATTGACTACACATTTCCTAGTGCTGAGAATGCATATCAGGCATTGAAAAATCATTATTGTGGTTTGGATGTAGTACCATTTTGCAAATATTCCCCGGCAGAAGCCAAAAAGTTTGCGAGATGTACTGGGATTCCAGAATCATTCCATAAAGATAAAGTACAAATTATGCGGGAGGTTTTATTACAAAAATTTAAACAAAATCCCGATTTAGCAGAAAAACTTTCGCATTGTAATTTTGAAATTCAGGAAAGAAATAACTGGAATGATACTTTTTGGGGGATTTGCAGAGGTACTGGCGAAAATATGCTTGGTAAATTACTTATGGAAACCAGAAACAGATTACAACAAAAAGATATTTCAGAGATTGGCAAAACATTATTACAGTATCAGGCAGATTTGGCAGCAAAATATCGTTATAAACCTTTAAAAGAGGATATGCGGGAAATTGCCAGAAGTATCTATCAGGATACCTTACCTTTGTATTTTACGGATGAAAATAATGCCGGAAAACCGTTACATAGTCCTACCGGGGAAATCATTGCCACCGGATATGACAGAATTGTAATTGGAGATTATGGAGCATTTATTGAAATAGATCCAAAGGACATGCAACTGGATAATGTTTATATACCGGAAAAGCAAAAATATCGTGTAGATGATCCGGAATATGCAGAACACGTAAAGTATCTTTGGTATGAACCTAAAAATGGTTATCCATCAAAGTTATATGACCAAAAGAAAACAGTGACTTATGCAGATTATAAAGCTGATAAATGGTATGTATCTCCATTTGAAACCAACGAAGGGTACTATGAAATCAGCAAAAAGATAGAGTTACCCTTAATTCCTCCGCAGAGAGAGTATTACAAAACGGAAGATGGGTATGTAAATAAAGTAACTGGAGAAAAGAAAACAAAATTAAACCGTGGGGATGTCGAAATTGAGATGCCTATGGATATACAGACAGAAATGGAGAGAGATTAAGGATGATACTTAGATATGAAGTCACTGTGGAAGTTACAAACGAAAATTTCAATAAATATGGAATTGGTAGAATAAGAAATGCAATCACAGATGCCGTAGAAAAACATCCACTTACAAAAGCCACTTATAGTGCAAACGTGTATGAAGAATCAAGATTTTCAAAAGATTTACAGGATTTCGCAAATACAAAAATTGCAGTACATATCAAAAATCAAGAAGAGTATAACCAGTTTATGACAGCATTATACAAGAACGGATACAACATTTCGAATCCATCTGATTTTCAAATGGACGATTATGATTCAAAATATCCGTATTTCTATATCGAAGACCCGGTTGCCAGATATATGAATGCAAATGCGGAATTTGAAAATATTATTGAGAAATACAGCACATTGGTTATTGTACATAGCACAAATATCACTTTAAAGGAAGTTTCTGAATTAGATTTCTATCAGGAAAAAGAAGAGGGAATGGAGTTAGAATAATTATGAATAGTAACAATACAATTAAAAAGCACAATGAATATTATCCATTTGACGATGGTATGTTCAGTTATTATATAAACAAGGATACTGGCGAAAAGAAATTTGAATTGGACCCCACTGATATTGAAGTCGAAGCGAAATTGGATGATTTTTATCGGGGGTAATTTATGAATACACTGACTTATGAGGATATGAGTAATTATGGATACACATGGCCAGGAATGCTTCCACTTACCAAAGAAGAAGCGATAGATATATTTCAGAATAAAGGACTTTCTGTTTATCGCTTATTTGAAGATGGAACAGAAGCAGCCATCGAAGCTATTGAAGATTTTGATAAATTTGATGCTGACATTGATATGTTTGGTGTCGAGGAAAAAGACTGGATACAATACATGGATACTTTAGATATTGAAAAGGAGTAAAACTATGGGAGTAAAATTAGCAAGAGCATTACAGAACAACGGATATGGATATAATAATATTCCAATGAATATTCCATTTAGCCAAAAAGATTTTGTGAAATCTCAGGGAGCTAGATGGAATTTTAAAGATAAGACATGGGAACTTTCCGGAGAAATGGAATTTGAGACTGCAAAAATTGCGATTCGGGCAATTTGTGAGCATATGAAATGTGAACCAGAAGAAATTGGAATCGATTCCAAAATACTGGATATGCCTGCCGAAACAAAAGAAGCGAGAGAAGCTGCGATTAAAGCTGCTGCAACCGTATTATTTACACATCCGGAACAGGTAATCTGTTTTGATACAGAAACAACAGGATTCTGTAAATGGGATGAAATTTTACAAATGTCTATCTATGGCACTAATGGACCTATTTATAACAGCTATTTTAAACCGGAACGCAGAAAAACATGGAGAGGTGCCGAAGCTGTAAACCACATTTCTCCGGAAATGGTAGCGGACAGTCCCAGTTTTTCTGAAGAAAAGAAAAAGTTACAGGAAATTTTCAACAATGCCAGAGTAATTATTGGACATAATGTTGATTTCGATATTAAGAAGATTTCATGGAATGGCTTAAGAGTAGAAAATGCTATCATTTTGGATACCCTAGAACTCTTTAAATTAGATAAAGAGGCAGGCTCTCATAAGCTGGTAGATGCCATTACCTATTATCGTCCTGATTTGTTAGAAACCTTTTCTGCTGGGGCGCACGATTCTAATACGGATACCTGGGGCACTATCGAGGTGTTTAAGGCACAAATGGAAAAATATAGGGATTTGGTAAAGGACTCCCTGGCAGCACAAAAACTGGAAGAATTTGTATCCACAAAAGAAGAAATTCCATCTGATGAGGAACAGGAAGCGATTCTATCCAATGAAACACAGGAAGAAGAATTTGACGTTGAATTTTTATAAATGAGGTAAAATATGGAAACACCATACGATATTTATGGATATATAGTGATACATAGCTTTGAAAAGGCTGGTTTTGAAATACTCGATATTGAAATTCCAGAGGAATACGACACTCCGCAAAAGGAAGGACTTGTGGAAATGTTTTGTGAAGATGTCGGAGATTATGGAGATATTTCAAAACAGATACACAAAGATTTATGGAAAGAATCACAAACAGACCAGATTAACAAAGTAAAAGTATGCGCCGGATATACCACAACGAAGGATTATTTCGGAGAAATCGACATAGAAAATACTTTCACTTATGAAGTAACTGAAAGAAATATGGAATACGAAAATTTATTGACGGAGGAAATATATAATGAACATTGATGAGAGATTAGGCATCACATGGAAAGATGATATACCACATAGAGAGAAATATGGAAAAGTAGTAGCTTTGATTGGACTGGAGAATTTAAAGCCACTTATGCCTGGAAATGTAGAAACGCTGGCAAAAAAATATGAAAAAGATAATGCCCTTAATAACATTCCATTACAACAATGGGATGCGATTGCGGGAAATAGTGCATTTATAAATAAGAGTGGAAGACAGTTGTATCTAAGTGGTGACAGTTCCTTAAAATACTTATTGCACAAAAATGGTATCAATGAGTATTCTCCGGCACAGCTTGTGTGTATCTTAAAAGAAGCTGCGGCAGAAATTGTAGAAGAATACAACCAAGAAAAAAGCAATATAGACATCGAAAGATAAGAGGTATTTTTATGAGTATGCAGGAATTTATAGAAAAATACAATGGGAAAATACTCACAGCCACAGAAGAAGTGTTGAAATTTGATAGACGTTTAGAAAAAGCCATGCGAATGAGTCTACCAGAGGATGTTTCGATTGTTTTTGATGAGTATGATAAGGCACCGATGACTTTTGTAGCTATTTTGCACAAAGAGGAATACAGCGCATTATTCTTTTATCATGTACCTATTAATAAAACACTGGATTTTCAGTTTGAATCTTTTGATTTTATCAACCAATGTCCGATGATGAGCGCATTGACACATAAAATGGGTGCACAACATCCGGTGGCATTGACAAACTTTGAAGATTCTGTAAATCGTATTTTCGACTATCTGGAGCACATGGAAATTCCGGAAGAACAGGAAGAATTGATTAACGAAGATTTTGAGATAGATTGATTTGCATAGTTTCCTATGAAATAATGGAGGAGTAATATGGATATTACAGAATTTTTAGGATGTTTTACACCAGATGAATTAAAAGATAAAAATAAAACATATATGAATGAAAATAACAGACCAAAGGATTTTTTATTCGTTCTAAAAGATAAAGGAACCAAAAATCAGGGATGGTGGCTAAAAATCTCTAGCGCAGATGAATTATGCGCATATTACGAAAAAATTGTACCAACAAGATGCGGCAAAGTATTTGAAAATTATCTTTATGGAAAAGATTGGAATTGGGCGCATCCTTCTTTTAAAAATACAGAACATTCTAAATATTTAGGAGAGGCAGAAATTACAGAAGCTGTAGTGCGATGGGGAAGTGAAAGAAACTTAAATATAATCCAATCTATTGAAGGCTTTCAAATGATGGTTGCTGAACAACAATTAGATACAATTCATGAATGTGGGGCAATTTATATCAATCCTGTTGGGGGATATCATGGATACTCTGGAGATAAAGAATATGCTTTTGTAAGAAGAAAGGATATTATTTTTCCGGATTTTAAAAAAGAGCATATTCGTGTAAAATCTTTCCCAGGTGGTGATCATTTCTATGCATATATTGGAGATATGCAGGTAAGAGATGGAGATATTTTAAAATGGGATACTTATGAAGAAGCTTATAATCAGGCACTATCCATTTTAGATAAAAATGAAAAAGAGACTGATTTTGAAAGGGATATTTAGATAAAGGCAATTATGGAAAATTCAATATTAGATAAAACGGAATCCATGTTTTTTCATGTAACTCCGATAGAAAATCTGGAATTGATTTGCATAGTTTCCTATGAGATAATGGAGGAGCAATATGTGGAGGAAAACATCATGACATTAGAAATTGGCAATATGCAAATCGAGATTCCAGAGAAACTTATTGAGGAAAGAGCAAGAATACTGCATATTAATTCCCAAAAAGAGAATTTGGAAGATATAAAAAGATTAAGCGATATATTTTACAAGTGTTTAAAACCAGAAGAAATAATAAGTTCTATTCAATTTCAATCAGAACTAATTGATTATCTTAATGGCTGTATCGATGTTTTTAGACCTTAATCATGGAGTTTGTATATGAAAGCTATCACAATAGGAAAGACTATTTTAATATGGAGGAATAAAATATGACGAAAGCCGAACAAATTAAGATTATTTCAAAACATTTACAAGCCGCCGGAGATACTTTAAATGAAACTTATATGACAGCAGCTATAGGTGGGGCATTAAAAGAAATCCGAGAACTAGATATTCAAAATGATTTAAAGGATTTCTTAAACACTTGTAAAGATGGGAATACTTTAGAATATTGCATAGGTAATCCGATTTCGTTACGAAAAACAGACTGTTTTGAAGAAGGAGATATAGTAATTTCTTCTGATGGAAATAAAATTGGTATTATAAAAAAGATGCTACCTAGCACAAAGTTTCCCGCAATAGAAGCGGTAGACGTATATGGACCTTTTGATTACGAACTTAGAGGTTGTCCACGTATCGATAAATATCCTAATTACGATGATTTCCCAGCATCTTGGTATCAAACAGGAATCAATGTAGCTTGGGAAAAATGGTGTGTACAATCCCTTTTAATATTATCGAATAAACCAAAGAATAATAAACAAACGGAGCTTGATAATGACAGAGATGAAAGATAAAGATAATCGATATTTTCATGTAACTCCGATAGAAAATCTGGAAAGTATATTACAAAATGGATTACTGCCAATGATAGGAAAGCGGAGTAATATATGATGAGACTTATCAAAAAATAGAAAATGAAAACAAAGAAATGGAGCGGGATTAAACCCACTCCATTTTTATGCGATATCGTCAAACTGTGATTTTACAAATTCACGATCTTTTAAATCATGAACCGTAGCAAGATCAAAGATTTTGCTATAAGTACACATTTTACAACTGCAATGGATTTTTCCTTTGGAATATTTCCCATCACAATCATACCAAGGTTCAATAGAACAGTGTACCGCTTTGTCAATTCTCTTTTTTCTTGCGATTTTACGATTCCGCATATCTCTTCTGTAACTTCTTGTACGCTGCATAGGCGTGTCCTCCTGACATTTATTTGCCAGCCCCAAAGAAAAAGTCAGGTTAAATATTCTTTGGGTATGGCTTCTGTCGGAGTCTTTTTCTGCCTAAAAACATAACTCATCACCACCTATTCTTATATGTCAAAAAAAATCACAAATCTATATAAAACTCTGGAAAAAATATACAATGTTAAAATACATCAAGAAAACAGGCGGAAATGGGCATCTTTAGATTAAAAAAAGACGCTCATTTTTTTCCGCCTGTATGTAAAGGTATATTATAGTAAGGCCATTTGAGATTACAGTGCTGTTTCAACTTACTTAGAAATTCCAAATGCATAACATATAAATAGCATACAGCAAAGCAGTATTTTATAATGGAAACAGCATCTGATTTGAAATGAGCCTTGTAAAAAAAATAGAATAGATAATTCCTTTCTTTTCTTACACCATAGAAAAAATATATTAACGACTTCGGCAAAGAAGTCGGTAGTCTGTATTGTAATCTCAAATGTTCTTACCTACGTCGCAAAAATTACCTTTTTATTTTTCTCAAATTTACGGTTTTTTTAGACATATATTATCAGAGAGGTGCAGATATGAAAGATTTAGATAGTTTAGTATTTGATTGTTTCCGCATTTGTAATACATTAGAAATTCCTTTTTCTGATAATATTTCCATTGTTTGGAATGGTAGAATCACAAAGAAGTGGGGATATTGCAAAAAGATTCGAGACGCTTATCAAATTTCCATTGCAACCAGATTAAGTGAGGATACTGTACCCGATGAAAAAACAAAATCAGTAATCTTACATGAAATTTTACATACTTGTCCTGGATGTATGAATCATGGCAAACTTTGGAAACATTATTGCAAGGAAATTAAAGCTGTTTTTGGTATTAAAATCAAAACCACTATATCAGCAGAAGAACTGGATGTCTCTGAGAAATATATAATCAAATGCAGAAAATGTGGTTATAAAGTAAAATATGCGATGCGTCCAAGAAACGCAGAAAGATATTGCCCGATCTGTGGTAGTAAAAAACTTACCTGTTTTGAAAAGACAGAAGAAGGGAAAGTAAAATTATGGAAAAGAAAGTAGAAAATAATATTACTCATAAAATAGCTCAGAATATAGTGATTAGTATCATTTTAGCAGTTTATTACGGAGCAGTGTATTTTGGAGTGATTGTACCGGGATTGTTAGAAATACTTATTTCTGCTTATTTACTTGCCGTTGTAATTCAAAATGTATTTGATAAAGGAGAAAAGGACAATGATACCAAATAGATTAAAAGAAAATAATATTAAGATGTTTCGGGAAATGATTGCACTTTACAATCGAACATTAAAAGCAGAGGATCATCTGGTTACAAATGAATATTTTCCAGTAGATAAGATTTTAAAGCCGGTATTTCCACAAAATACAGAGAAAACTTGCAAAATTATAGTAGATAACAAAAAGAGTTTCGAGATGGCAAGAGATTATGCCCTAGCAGGAAAAAAGGTATGTATTCTTAATTTTGCATCGGCTACAAATCCAGGAGGTGGCGTAGAAACAGGCGCAAATGCTCAGGAAGAAGATTTATGTCGTTGTAGCACACTTTATCCACACTTAGTAAAACAAGCCGTTTCTGGATATTATAAGGTGCATAGAGCAGCACATAACACACTTTATGACGATGCTTGCATTTATACTTCACATGTAATTGTTGCCAGGGATGATAGATCTGAATTACTCTTTTCCCCATCTGATTATTATACAGTGGATGTTATTACCTGTGCAGCTCCCAATTTGCGTAGGACAAAGATTCCAAATAATAAACTTTATGATCTGCATAAAAGTAGAGCAAGACGTATTCTGGATGTAGCTGCTTATGAGGGAGCAGATGTTGTTATCCTTGGAGCATTTGGATGTGGAGCTTTTCTAAATGACCCCGAAGTGGTGGCAAAAGCATATAGAGATGTCATAAAAGCATATCAACATACCTTTGATGTAATTGGTTTTGCAGTATATGATACAGGAATTGGAAGAAACAAATATAACATTTTCCACGATATCTTAAAATAATTTATGATATAATCATAAAAAACATGGACATTTGCGGGTTTTTTATACATATATAAATAGACAAGAGAGGGTAAAAAATGTTAAATATTTCCAATTACTATGACAATAAAAAGAATACAATTGAAACTATAGTTTCCTCTATTGTAAACTGCAAAGATAGTATTTATGTGGAAGAAATTTATGCAAAAGAAATCAGTTTTCAAAAAGATGGAGCCCTTGGAAATTTGGTATCTTTAATGGTATGTCTATCTTCTGATTTTAAGAATCATGATTTATATGATACTCTTAATCAGGCAGAAGAATCTGTGGATTTCAATTTGGTATTATCCACAGAAATAAATACCGTAGAAAGAGGACATGGTATTGTCATTTGGAAAAGAAAGGATGTGTAATTTTATATGGGAAATTAAAATATTATACAAAGAAATCGAAGAAGAAAGAGAATAAAATAAAAACTTATATCACCTTTTTTTAGAGGGGTGATATTTTTTTTGCTTATTTTTATGAAGTTTTACGGTTTTTTTAGACATATATAATTAGCGAAAACAATAAAAGGAGAAAGATTATGGCACATATGACAAACAAAAAAAGAAAACTGAGAGATTATAACGCTCTGAGTCGTGTAACAAATGGATTCAATACCGGTACCAGAAATATGGGGTATGCATCCAACAATGCCAGAAAAGCAGCAGTACATATGCAACTGGCAAATTTTTAAAAAACAAACGACGAGAGGCAGGTGATTATTTTGAAACCATTACATATCAGCAATCATGCAAAAGAGCGTTATGCAGAACGTAATATGCATGCTACAAGACTAGAAGTTCCTATGTTTGTAGATAAATACGACACAAAAATCCAAGATGACATTTCTAAAATGGTAGAATATGGAGAATTAATCTATACAGGAAATAATCCGGCACAGGAACATAGAAAGCAGAATAGTATTGTGAATATCTACCTATGTACAAATTGGATGGTATTAGTAGATGCCGAAAACAATACGGTTATTACATTATTTGAAAAAGATCGGTGTGTGCAGGATATGTTTGATGAATTTTTCTCTGCCAGGGACGAATTCGAGGAAATCTCTCAGAAGATTACCGATGAAAATAAAGTGTTGCAACAACTGATAACACAAAATGATGAACAGATTAAAGAAGCAAATGATAGAGTCCGTAGATTACAACAGGATAATAAAAGATTAAAAGACCAAATTACAACAAATTTTAATCGAAGAAAAAGTGTCAAAATTAAAATGACAAATTTATTCGATAAAATTATTCGTAATTATTAGGAGGAAATAATATGTCAGATTATACATGGGATAAAGCAATCGAAAATTATGAAAAAGCTTGCAGAATGTCTTGTAAACCGGATTTTCAGAGATTGCCAAAAGATTACATTACAGATGAAGATAAATCTGTGAAATGGAATCGGGAACAGGTTGAAGAAAACCATAAACAGTATGATGACGCTGTAAAAGAACTCAACACTAAGAAAAACAAATGCTGTAATGAAGCAGAAGAAAACATCTATAAAGTAATTCAGGAGACAGTAGGCCATCATATTTCCAAAGAAGCTGCAAAAAGTGTTTGGTATGAGGCAGATCATGACATGGGACGTTTGCAAAACCTATGTGATTTCTTATATGACTTTTTGGAGGAAATTGTATTATGAGTATGTTAGTTTCTGAAATGAAAAAAGGAATAAAATGTTTTATTCAGGGATCCGTAGATTTACAGGATGAAAAAGCAAAGTATATTGAATCTTTTGGTGTAATTGCTGAGACACCGGGAAAACATGCGAAAAATGTACTTGTGAAGTTAGCACACAATAGTGGTTTTATTCGAGTTCCAGTGGTCAATGTATACTGGATCGACCAAAAAATAAATGTAGACTAGGAGAAAAAATAGATGATTTGGAAAAAAACAAAAAACTGGCAAGAATTAATCAGTGATATGCAAAGAGTAGATGCCATGAGCTGCAGACCTGCTTTTGCCCGTTTCCCGAACAATTTTATTACAGACGAAAATAAATCAGTAAAATGGAATCGAGAGCAGGTAGTCAAAAATCATGATACCTATGATAAAGAGGTAGCAAGATTAAATACAGAAAAGAATAAAGAACGTGATAAGGTTATGCGAGATGTTTACCTGAAGATGCAGCAGGAACTCCCCGGGCTTACGCTGAAAAAAGCAAAAGTCTTATTTGAAAAAGTACAGTGTATAGCAAAAAATCATTGCCCAAATGACACATCATTTGAAAATGTTATTTCCGAATTGAAAAACCAGTGTTCCTATTTGCAAGAAGTTATCCCGTTATTTGAAAACGATAAAGAATCTACCGAAGAAATGGAGAGAGAATAAATATCGAATTATGATTTTATATGAAATAGAAAATGGACTTGATGAAGAGTATATCAATGTAGTAAAAGAGAGGATTGCGAAATTCCCACAACTCATGCAGGATATATTATCTGATACATATACAAAAATTTGTATAGTAAAAAAAGTCCCAAATGAAGATGATGCAACATCAGGCAAATATGTAAGCCCTAACACTATTTATTTACGAGTTAATTTTCGATCACTAAAGCGATTTCATAGAACTATTGCACATGAATGTGCTCATTTTATTGATAATAGAATAACATTTTTCCCTCCTTATTGGTCAGAAAAATCAGAAGAATTCTTGAATTGCTTTAATAACGAAAGAGAAAAGATAGAACTCTGCTTTCCAATCCTCAAAGATTATTATGCAGAAAATCTTTGTGTATCAGAAACATTTGCCCTAGTTTCAGGAATCATACTTACTTCGGATATAAAACATAGCCCGAATTGTAATTTAAAGTCCATTTCCTCTGAAATACCTTTAACTTCAGAAAGTGTAAAAAATTTTTATAGAGAATTACCGAAGATATACAAACAATATAGTATAGAAAAAAGGAATAGTTGTTTTAGTAAAAGAACAATTGAACTTCATTTTCAATGGACATTTTTTGAAAATGAATCGTATCATTTCCATATTTATAACAAAAGTAAAAATAGCTTCATAATTACAAAAGAATTTCCAAAAAATAATTATGAACTCATTTTAGGAAAAGTTTATATCAAAAATGGACATATTTACAATTCTAAGAATGAGGACTGTATAGAATTGTTAAAAGAATTTTACACACAAGATATTGATAAATATAGAACCAAACTTTATTGTATTTGGTTTTTTGAAAGAATTTGGTATTATCAAGATAATTAGTATAAAGGAGAGAGAATAAATGACAAAAGCAGACGAGTATTTAGTAAGAGACATTCATAACATCTTAGAAAATGGCGTAATGGATGAAAATCCAAGACCCAAATATGCAGACGGCACTCCGGCACATACCTGTTTTGTGACACATGTAGTAAGACAGTATGACTTATCCAAAGGGGAATTTCCGATTTGTATGTTAAGACCCATCGCATATAAGAGTGCAATTAAAGAAATGCTTTGGATTTTTCAGGATCAGAGCAATGATTTATCTCTGCTTAGGGAAAAGTACGGTATTAAAGTTTGGGATGCCTGGGAGTCTAAAGATATGCCGGGAACTATCGGTAAAAGATATGGCTATACGGTATCACATTATGATTTGCTTAATAAGAGAGTACTGGAAGATATTAAAAGGGATCCTTATGGACGGTATCATATTATGAACCTGTGGCAGGAACAGGATATGGCAGAAAGTGATGGATTAAAACCCTGTGCCTATGAAACTATTTTTACTGTACGTGGACGGTATTTGGATATGGTTTTGAACCAGCGTTCCGGAGATATGTTAGTAGCTTCCGGGGCAGGACATTGGAATGAAGTACAGTATGCCGCACTTTTGATGATGGTAGCAAGAGATACAGGGTATGAACCTGGAAAGTTTACACATATGGTGATCAATGAACAGATTTATGACAGACATCTGGATCAGGCTAAGGTGTTACTGAACAGAGCAGAAGAAATGAAACGTGAATCTATCGATTGTAAGCCTTGTATGCTTTTAAATCCTGAGAAAAAGAATTTTTATGATATTACAATCGAAGATTTCAGTTTAACGAATTATGCAGCTAGAAAACCACAGCTTTCCTTTGACTTGGGGGTATAAAATATGAAGACAACAGATACTAGACAGAATCAAAAAATTCATAAAACTTTCGATACAGCAATAGAAGTTGCATCGAATATAGCGATAGTTGTTGTTACTTTTTTAGTATTTTACATTTTGTTCCGTTTATCCATCCAGCTTCAGTAATATATACATTAAAATTGTAGGAAGGGTATAAAATATGAAGACACTAAATGTTACATATGATGAAAAATTTTATAAAGAGCAGGATGAAAAATCGGATAAGGCTTTTAATGCACATATGAAAGCGATATCTTATTTGATACTATCAAGCATAATTTATGCGTTGCTTTACTTTTTGGTGTATATGATTCCAAATACAACGATTTAGACCTACATTAAAATTATAGGAACATTATTATTTGCATCAACCTTTATCACTTTGGTCCTTTATCCATTATTGATGAAAGGTGGAAATATTCCATATTCTTTAGATAGTGCAGTTGCTCTAAAAGAAACCTATGATAAAAATCCGGAATCGCTTTTTATGGAATCAAAAAATGGAGAATGGTTCGTCCTATTAAATAATGAAGATGACGAATTAGTTTATATTCCATTACAAAAATATCTAAAAAATGATTTTACATATGAAACAGAAATTCCAAAAGAATGGGAAACTTTGCATATTTCAGTAACAAATAATGGTGCATCAACTGTATCGTTTACATGATAGGATAAGGAGCAAATGATGTTTGAAACAGAAGCATATAAAAATTGCTATCCATACACCAGGGAATCTTTGTTAGATTTCGATAAAAGGCAAATGATACTAAAACTATTGAACATACGGGAAAAGGATCTTTGTTTTGCCAAATATGAAGCAAAGAAAAACAGTAAAAAGATCAGAATACAACTTTTAGACAGAATTAAAGATGAGCGTGACAAAATTGGAGAAATTAGAACACACATAGAAAATAATGAATATGACAATATAGATGACGGCTATATGAATTGGCTTCTTGTGAAATACAAAAACACGTTTAAGTTTATTTTATGTCTCCGTTGTTTCGGATTTTGGTTACCATATCCATACTAAAAAGAGAGGAAAATATATGTCAGAACGAATTGTAAGAGGGTATTGGGATTGTCCTTATTGTGATAGCAAAGATATTGATGGGCTTGTAGATAATTGTCCGAATTGTGGCAGACATAAGCCGGAAAACACAAAATATCATTTAAAGGGTGCAATTCCTCACGAAAATAAGATTTATAAGAAATCTGTTGTAGAAGAATCGGATGTATTAACGACAGGAGAATTACAAAAAGCAGGTATTTCCAAAGAAGAGTGTGATGGAAATCACAAAGAATGGGTGTGCAGCTATTGTAATAGCTTAAATAATTGGGCAGATGATATCTGTACATCCTGTGGATCTCCAAGAAATGAAGCTACTTTAGAATATGGTATGCAGAAAAGGAAAAATTCCAATACTGATACAAATGACTTTGTTGCTCTTTCCGGAATAGATGAAGAAGCCGCGGATGATATCAAAGATAAAATAGAAGAAAGAAAACCTTCCCTAGCAAACCGGAAATCTTTTGATTCGGTATCGGAAGACAAAGAGATAGCAGATGAAACTTCTGAAAACCCAAAGGATAAATCAAATCGACTGAGTATTTTTGGCAGTATTTTTAGCGGTATTTTCTCTTTTATAAAAAACAACGCAATTCCCATCTTGCCGGTGATGATCTTCATTTGCTGCGCGGGGGTCCTTTTCTATCCACATAAAGAAACAGTGACAGTTACCGGATTTGAATGGGCACGAAATATTTCGATTGAAGATTTGCGGACTGTACAGGAGAGTGATTGGTCAGTTCCATCCGGAGGGCGAGTCTATAAGGAACAAACAGAATTAAAGACATATGTTTCGGTGATCGATCATTATGAGACGAAAACAGAAACAAAGTCCAGACAAGTGATTGACCATTATGATACGGAATACTCTTATTCTGATAACGGAAATGGTACTTTTACCGAACATACAAAGCAAGTACCAGTATATAAAACAGAATATTATGAAGAAACTCATCAGGAACCGGTATATAGGCAAGACCCTGTGTATGCGACAAAATATTATTATGATATAGACAAGTGGTTTGACAGTGGAAGAGATTATCCCTCTAACGGTACAGACCAAAATCCTTATTGGAATACAGATTATACCTTAGCAGAAAAAGAAAGAGATACAGATAGAACTGAAAAATATACCGTATTTTATGATAATGGAAAATCTGATGATTTGAAATTAGATGACTGGTTAAACAGAAATGTAGGAGATCAATATAAGCGGACCTATTGCTTATTGTTTACCTATAAGATTGAAGAGTTGCAGTAAATTTTACAATAAAGGTGTATTTACAAAAGAAAGCACATCGTTATCATAACGGTGTGTTTTTTTGCAAAAAAATATCATTTTACGCTAAAAATCAAAAAATTTTATACATAAATATGTATAAACAAAATTTCGCTTCGAGGGGAGAAAATAATGCGTAAAAAGATTATTACAGTATTGCTTACTGGTACTTTACTGATTGGAAATACAATACCGGTAATGGCAGCCAGTGCAAAAAATGAATTAAGCTTCGTGCAGCTTATCGGAGATGTATCAAGTAGCAACTATACAAAAGCACTTACAAATTATTGTAAAATACCGGAAAACGTAAGAGAGTCATTTCAATTGGACGGATGGACATTAAGTATCACAACAGAAAGGTTAGAAGATACCTGGTTTGCTGGTTGGGGATACAGTGCGATTGCCAGTGGGTATGATGATAGTATCAAAGAAATCAGACTGGAAGATACAAAAAACGGTGCAAATGCAGTTATTCATGAAATGGGTCATTACGTGGATGGGGAACTTGGATATATTTCTAACTCTAAGGAATGGAAAGAGATTTGGGAAAAAGAGTATACCACACAATATGGTAGTAGTAGTACCTTAGAAGGTTTTGCAGAAAGCTTTGAACATACTTTTATGTATGGTACAAAATATCAAAAGACACATCCGTTATCTTATGCATATATTATGAATGCTTGTGATCAGATAGTCGGATTACCGGAGGTGGAAAATGACTGATAAAGAAAAAGCAGTAAAAGAATTAAAATCAAAAGGATTATCCGTTATCTATGACCACGGAATTCCAATGGTATTGTATGACAAAGGACAAGATGCAGATGTAGTATTCCAAGCTGCTTCGGAAATGCTCAAAAGTCTTGGTTATGACGCCAGTTTTGGTGTAAGATGTCGTACCGGAAGAGATACAGAAACAGTAGATACAGTAGAGACGGTTAATATTGATATGGAAAATGAGGAAGAAATCTAAAAATAACAAAAAGTGTAATAAGTAAAAATATACACTTAGGAATTCCACTTTCTTTTCTCAATTTTGGAATTCCAATTCATTCCGTAGTACATATTATGACGACTTTTCCCATTTCATAATAGTACAATATATTACGACAAAAGACCAATCATATTCTATAAAGGAGACTATTTTATGAAGAAAAATGATAAAAAACTACTTTATTTACTTGCAGGAACATCAATTGTGTGTGGTGTTACAGGAACCATTCTATATTATAAGAAGAAAAAGGAATTAGATGCCAAACATAAATTGCGAAATCGATTTTTATCTAACATTAAATGTTATGCGGAATATGCGATAGAGAATAATAACATTATGGAAATCTGCGTGGAGCAAGATGCTTTTGGTGTCTGGCAGAAAATTACAAAAAATGAAACTACTGGGGAATCTAAAATCGAAGTGTTATCTGGAAAAGATTTAGATAATTTCGCAAAATATATTTATGATGTCTCTGATGTTGCAGTAAGACATATTCCGAATGTACACGAAGGATATGGTGCGATGAAATTAGATACAGGTAGTTTAGTATATATTCCCGGAAAAGATTTATTCTATTTGATTCCAGATGAAATTTAGGAGGTTTTTATGAAAAAATTAAACGTAATATTATGTTCTGTATTTTCCGCCATGATGTTTCTTACACAATCTTTTACTGCAAATGCCGGATTTGATTTGCAGCATTATGAAATGACAGATGATGGACTTTGGCTGATTCAGGCAAAAGGCGCTTCTGGAAATACAGAAGAAGGTCGTGTTACCATACATCTTTTTGTAGATAATTCCAATCGTGACATTGCTTATATCAATAATTATTATTGTGCAAACTATTATGATGAAAATGGTAATTTTCAGGAATCTGCCATCCATTATTATCCGGAAGATATGGTAGTAGAAACAACAATCAATGGATATGAAGTTTGGACAAACGATTATGGATATCCAGTAGGAGACTGGTTCTTTGCAGGTTATAGTTCAGGATATGGCTCTTTACCTGGAACACATACCTTAACAACGGATTTCCAATATACAGACGAAAGTAACTCAAAACTAACTCCATTTACAGTTACTAAGGATGGTACCGTGCATATCTTTGCAATTCAGGGTGATCAGGACTTTATTGATGCAAATCTAAACGACTTTATTAGTTGGGCAAAGGATAGGCAAAATGGATTAGATACGGAAAGAAACCTAATCAACGGTGGAGAATCTATTTCTGTGCAGGAAGAAGAACTGCAGACGGTGGAAATCATTGAAAATGCAGAACCGGAACCTACAAAAACACCATTACCTGCTGTAACACAAGCTCCAACAGAAGAAAAGCAAACGGTGAATTGGAAGACTGGTATCCTTTCCGGATTAGGTCTTGCTGCTATCATCGGAGCATTATTATTTTTGACAAGACGAAAGAGGTAAAAGAGGAATACTACAATGAATGAATTAACACCAAAATTAGAAGTCGATGAATATATCGTGCTAAAAGGGCAATCAGAACCAAAAGGTACATTTATAGATGGTAATTTTACAAATTTGGTATATGGTCTTTTTGGCATTTTCTGCATGACCGAGCTTTGTGTCATTAAACTTTGTGGTATGACTTTTTCCAGCGAGGTTATTTTGTTTATACTTTTTGTATGTTTATATGCTTTGTATATTTTTATTTTACATAAAATCTGTTTAAAATCTGGTAAATATCAATACTACTGGATTACTAATAAAAATTTTTATTATAAAAATAGCTATTCCAGTAGCAGATTACATATAGATAATATTGAAAAAATCAGATTATCAGATATTTGTGAATGTAAGAGTTCTAGTCGGGTTTTTGACCTGCTTTTCCATTCGAAAAGTCTTACCATAAAATATAACACGGTTTATTCCCCCGCTGATATAAAATTTGATGATCAATATGAACAGCTTTTAAAAAATCCTCAGATGCAGAAATTACTTAATAATACGATAAAAAGTGTAGGCTGTATGAAAGTAGAAATTAGACATTTGAAGGATTGCGAAAATGTTTTTCAAATCATTTCAGATATGAAAAAAGACGGCTGATTTCTTAGCTGTCTTTTTTTATGCGTATTTTTTTATAAATTATTATATTTTCTTATAAATTATCGCCAGTTTTACGGTTTTTTTTGACATAAGAAAATATAAAAATATATTTTGCCTTGAAAGGAGTGTTTTTATGGCTGTCTTGTTATGGACAAATCAGATTCCGAGGTTTGCTGATTTTGCAGAAAACAATAAAAAATATTTAAAGGATTTTGGAAATATTCGCATTTTTGGCGAAGATTTAAAAGTATCCGACTATAACAGATTGTGTAATTTGCATTTGGAGGGTATGGAAATTTTATCACCTATTGGAAATGAAAGAGATACTTTGATGTTCTGTTTAGGTGAGGCTTATGCAAAACATACGGAAAATTTATATGTATTATCTAATGTAGATAAGAGTGTGACTGATTTTGCAAAATCCCAGGGTATCGAAATCACATTATTATCTAATTTAAGCAAACCGACAACTAAGACTGTAACAACAAGGAAACCAAGAGTATCGAAAAAAACAGTTGAAAATGTTACAGTGGAAGATTCTTTGCCTGCTAAGGAAGAAGTGGAAAAAGAAATCGTAGCACCGAAACCCAAAAGGGAATCAAAGAAAAAGGCTGCACCGGAAATTTCTAATTTATTACAGAAATTAGTAGCCCAGGCAGAAAAAGAAACAGGCAATGCTTATGCAGGACAAATGGAAGATATCGATCGTGGTATCCGGAATGCCTCTGACGTAAAGATTGGATTACCTTTTCAGATGCAGTTGATTTTTGGTCAGGAAAAGGGCGAAAACCTTGCAAAAGTATTGGCACCTCATTTTGATGAATTAAGAAAGTAGAGGAGATATTATGCCAGAAGAAACAAAGAGAAATAAATCAATAGAAGAAATCATACGAGCAGACTTACATAAAAGACAGGGTACATCGGACGAGATTTTAAAAGAATGGGCAACCGATCCTTATCCTGTGAATGGGGAAGTCGCTACGAAATTTTGGAATTATGTCAGGGATAACAAATATATTGAAATCGTAGGTGACTATGATGTGGATGGTATTTGTGCTTCCTTTATTATGACCAGTGCAATTAAAGAATTATATCCGGATAAGAAAGTAAAGGTACGTATCCCGAGACGTTTTTCAGAAGGATATGGCATTAACTCTACGATTGTAGAAGAGATTAAGACATCTTTACCGAAGGGTTCCTTAGTAATTACCGTAGATAATGGTATTGCAGCAGGATCCGTTTTGAAGGAATTGAAAGATTCGGGATATGTTGTATTGGTAACCGACCATCATAGTGCAAGAAAAGGTGTTGCTTTGCCGGAAACAGATATGCTGATTGATCCTGCTGTGGCATCCTTGGATAATCCATTTATCGGAAACTACTGGTGTGGCGCAGGAGTAGCATTTAAGTTGGCAGAACCTTTCCTTAGTAAAGAAAAGGCAGAGGAATTGTCAGTATATGCAGGACTTGCAACAGTTGCAGATTGTATGAATCTTGTAGAGGGTAACTGGGGATTGGTAAGACATGCAATTCAGTTATTCCGGGAAAAGAAAGCGCCGAAGCCTCTTTGTGATCTGTTAGTCGGTATGGGACAGGATCCTAATTTCTGTAATGAAGATCATTTCGGATTTTATCTTGGACCGGCATTTAATGCACCAGGCAGACTTTTAGATAAAGGCGCATCTGAGGTATTAAAGTATTTGTGGCATCCAACAGAAGAAGGCTGTGCAAGATTAGTCGAACTAAATAATGAAAGAAAACGGATTCGAGATGAAGAATTCGCCATTCTGGATAAATATCTGGAAGACACCGGTAGGACTAATGCTTGTCCTATTTGGGCAGCATTCCCTGGACTGCATGAAGGAATTGTTGGTATCTTAGCAGGAAAAGTTTCAGAAAAATATGAAAAACCCGCATTAGTACTTACGGACACTCATATTCCGGATGTTTATAAGGGGTCTGGACGTTCCTATGGAAAATTCAATATTTTTGGATTTTTGTCAGATATGCCCAAAGAAACCTTTTTAAAAATGGGTGGACACTCTGGTGCTTGTGGACTTTCCATGACACTGGATAATATCAGAATTGCAGAAAAAGTACAGGTAGATCCCTTAAAGTTACAGGCAGAGGCTGGAGAAGATAATCTGCGGTATCAGATTGTAAAAGATAAGATTCCTGCGATTGAAAAGGTTTTGTCTGATTTTAGACCTTTTGGACAGGGAAATCCGGCGCCTGAATTTGAAATGGCAGTAGATATGCAAAGAGATAAGCCTTTCATGTCTCCTGTAAAGAATGAAAAGGGACAAAAAGACCCGGCATTGGGTGCTCACTTATTTATTACCGATAAGAAGAAAAAGTACAAGGTAACACATTTTAGACATACACCTAATAATCTGGTAGACCAAAATAAATTCGAATTGGTAGGTCATATCATTGGTTCTGCGTTTGGAGGAGAAGAAATTCCCACATTTAATGCAGAAGAAGCGGTAGATATTACAGATGCTATGAAAGGAGATATGTGTAAATGATCACAACTATCGTAATCGTAGAAAAAATGCAATTTACATTAGGTATCCTTTCCGAGAAAGAATATCAAAGTATCGCAAATATCGCAAAACAGGCAATCGATGAACATGTCGGTTGCTTTGTTTCCGCAATTGCAGGTACAAATGAGGATTATGAAAATCCATTGTTATTACAGTTTTCCTTTGAAGATAAAGAGACCAAAGATATGCTCTGTTGTATCTGCGAGGGAACACTACCTGGTGGAATGATGGAGGAAATTGGAACTGCGGTTGTAAAGGAAGCTTTATCATCGAAAAAGGTAAAATGGGATAAAGTATCCGAAACAGATTTCCAAAGATATCTGCAGGAATATGAGGCGAAAAAAGAATGCTAAAAACGGTCATTACGAATTCTATACTTCCGGAAGCTGCTTTTTTAATTGTTTTTACACAGAAAGATATGGATAACTTTGCAAGAATATTCAAAAATACCATCGAAACAGAATCTGGTGTTCCGGCAAATCTTACCAAAAGTGATGTAAGATGGTATATTTCAGCATTTTTTATGTTTAATTCCATACCAGAAGAAAAGCAGGGAAAATTGTGCAGTATGATTGCGGATATAAAAGATCCTTCTGATAAGGGGTTCTGCGATTATATCTTTTTAGCTACCAGATTTGATAGAGAATTTAAAATTCCAAGATTCATTATCAACTTTGTATTAAACCATCGAGAGGAAATAGATTGGACAGAAGTAGATTCCGATGAATTTTTTCAGTGGCTTTCCAGTAAAGAGAATGCAGAAGCACTTTTAGAAGATATTGAAATCGCTAATAAACTCATGAGCGAAGACAGGAATGAAGAAGAGGATGATGAGGAATATTACTTTGATGAAGAAGATAAAGAGACTATAAATACAAATACTTATATTTATAAGCTTCCGAATCTGGTAACATTACTGCACATTCCTGTCTGCCGGGGACAGGTCTTCGAAGATTATAAAGGAAAGTTATATTTAAAAACACCACAAATGCTAAATGATTATTTGGATGTCGGCAATATAACCAGTGACACAAAAGTAATTGTAAATGATGTATCGAAAATATATGAAAACTTAGATATGGAGGATATTTAGATTGGAAAAAATGTTATTAACCGTATCTGAAGTCTGTGAAGTAACGGGATGGGGTCAAACCAAAGTAAGAGAAATTATTAAGCGTCCTGACAGTGGTTTTACCATACGAATGGGAAATCGATTATATGTAGATAAAAAGAAATTTGAAGCTTACTTGGATAAATGTGCTAAATATAATATTCAAATCTAAATTATTTACAAAACGCAACAAATCATATAATATGTCCATAGACAAAATACTGTAATCATTAGCAGAAAGGATAATGATTATGGGAAAAGATTTAAGAGGTAAAGAATTAGGAAAGGGGATTAGCCAAAGAAAAGACAAACGGTATGAAGCGAGAGCAGTTATAAATGGACAAAAGATTGATTTGTACGATTTTAATCTGGAAAAGTTAAAAAAAGACTTTGATAGGGAAAAAGAAAAAGTAAAAAGTAGTCAGAATGATTTTTCCAGCATTAAGACATTGGAACAATGGTTTAATGAATGGTTTACGAAAGCAAAAGGACCAAACTTAAAAGATGAACAAAGTCGTGCCACTTATTTAAGAAAAATCAAAAATACATATATCCGTATATTAGGCATAAAAAATATAAAAGACCTAAAACAAATGGATATACAAATGGCAACAAACGAATTACTCGGTGAAGAACATTATGCAGAACGAACCATCAAAGAAGCACTTGGCGTTTTAAGATCCTGTTTAGATGCAGCAGTAATTAACAGAATTATTCCTGTAAATGTATGTGTGGATATATTTTTTAAAGATGAAAATCTAAAGCCACAAGAACGAAGAGTATTAACAAAAGAAGAACAGGATAAATTTTTAGAAGAAGCTAAAAATAACTATTATTACGAAGCGTATTGCATTCTACTCTGCACAGGGATGAGAATCGGTGAATTTTCCGGATTACAATGGCGAGACATAGATTTTGAAAATAAAGTAATTCATATAGATAGATCTATGAAAACCGGGTATGTAAATGGAAAAAAGATAGAAATACTTACGACACCGAAGACACAAAATTCTTATCGGGAAATTCCATTTTTTGGTGAAACTGAAAAATACCTAATGAACTGGAAAAAGAAACAGCTATTTTATAAACAGAAATTAGGCGATCGATGGCGTGCAAACCCAGAATTTGGCGATTTGGTATTTACAAGCACATTAGGAAGCCCTGTTACAAGATATGTTTTATCAAGTGCCATAGATAGGCTGGTAAATAATATCAATATGAAAGAACTAACCATAGCATCACGAGAAGGGCGTGAAATTATTCCGTTTGAAGATGTGTATCCACATGCTTTTCGTCATACATTTGCAACAAGATGTTTTGAAAAGGGAATGTCGCCATTAGTAATTCAAAGAATTATGGGACACGCAAATTATGCCACAACACTTTCGTACACACATTTATTAAATGACAAGAAAAAAGAAGAAATAAATCGCATCGGAGATTTTCTTGCGTAAAGGAATAATTGCGTAAGAAAATAGAAAAAACATTACAGTATTTTAATATTGACCAAATGAATAGTTGCGTAAAAAATAATCAGGTTGTTCCCAAACTGCTGATTTTACGGCGTTTTAAAAAAAACTTTGCATTGCAGATGAAAGGTTAATTATAGGATGATACGATAGAAAAAGGCATACGCGAGTATGCCTCAGACTGTAGACAAAGCTCCTTCCTGTGAGGGAGCTTTTCTTGTGTCATGACTGCAAAAATTATGTACTTACAAGCATATAAGAA
>ERZ834798.61-NODE-61-length-127298-cov-45.512743_pt1 | contig 127298 bp, 112 predicted proteins | sample MGYA00519689_ERZ834798 | MGnify/ENA primary metagenome ERZ834798 (study PRJEB31850, sample SAMEA3708761) | human gut metagenome | biome: human gut; feature: human-associated habitat; material: faeces | place: China | collected 2014 ...
GGTTGAAACTCAACGGCAAATTACAGACATATGCAGCCGGTCAGCCGTATCTTTTATGCTCGTGCATTTTTCAAACCGCAGCGTTAAAACCGGCGCTGTTTTGGCTGTATCGTGCAGCGTAAACTTGAGCGGCAAGCTCTGCCCGGCTGCCTGCCGCCGGTTGAAACTCAACGGCAAATTACAGACATATGCAGCCGGTCAGCCGTATCTTTTGTACTCGTGCATTTTTCGAACCGCAGCGTTAAAACCGGCATTGCCTTGGTTGTACCGTGCGGCATTGACGTAAGCTTTGAGCGTTTGTCCCCGATCCGTCAGCTGCCGGTTGAAATTCAACTGCAAATTTCGGGCATGCGCGGACAGACGGCCGGCAACAAGTTCTTCCGCTTTGGCAAAATCAGGATGATGGCGGATACTGCGGGTCAAAACCGACCTGACGATTTTGCCGGCTTTGGAAATATCGGGACTATGCGTATAATAACCGGTGACATGGCCATAGAAACCGCGCTTTTTCCCTTTGTTTTCCCCCAAAACGGCGCGACCGGCCTTTTCGCTGCCGGTTTTGTGTCCGCGTTCTTCCGCCATGATGATTTTGGCACAGTTGTCCAGCATGAAGTTTTCCACGCCTTTGACCCTGGCGGCGATTTCCTCCGCCGTAACCGCCTGCGGATGTTTGCCGGACAATATCTCTCCGGCCGTTCCGTAAAAAACAACCTGCCGGACAAAATAGGGCACTTCCTTGTTTTCCGTCGTCAGCCACTCATGCATTTTCCTGATCTGATCATTTTCCTTTGACGGCGGCAGCCGACGGATGGCAACGATCTCCTCCGCCCGCATGACCAAACCGGTGTCGCCGCTCACCTCAAGCGCTGCCAGACGATCGGGGTCAATCCGGTCGAGCGCGTCGGCCGGGAGCGTCATCTGGGAAACGTCAAGACGCTGCAAATTCGGCATATGGTTAATCGGTTCCAGATCAGGATTGCCCGAACAACGCAGAAACCGGATTGATTCAAGCGATTTCGGCAGCTGCCCGAGAATATCGTTTTGCATCGGACTGTCGCCAAGGGAAAGTTCCCGCAAAGCGACATCCCGCGGCAGTGCCGAAAAATCGACAGGACCGCGCATATAGGACAGGTCCAACACTTTCAAAGATGACGAAGCATCTTTTAAAAAACGATTGTCAAAACCGTAAGCGGGACTGAGTATGCACAGTTCTTCCGCCTGCGGCAGGGTTGAAATGTCCTTATGTTTCTCATCCCAACGAAGCTCAACCTTTTTCAACAGACAATCGGACAAATCCTGTGACAAGTCGGGTTCAATGCCGTAGCCGCACACGATTCCGCGCTCGGAAGCCCGACGCAGAAAATCCGTATACTCCTCCTTTTTCCGGTGATAAAAATTGCTGTTGAGAGAAATATATTTCAAACGGCTGCCGGCGGGAAGCATATCCAAATCAAACGTGTCGGGACAGAGCAGTTCTTCGGTTTCGGGATGCAGTATCAGCAGTTCCTTTTCCGTTACGCGCCCGTGAAAATTCACTTTTTTACAATGGGGCAAACGACTGATGCCTTCAATGTTGCAGGTACCGGAAATTGTTAACATGCCTTCAAACCGCAGGCCGGAGAAGTCCTGCATTGCCGGTTTTTCCGCTTCCGGCTCGTCCTTTAAGTAAAAAGTTCCTTCATAACTGACGCCGGGATCAAATTTATGCAAATCCGCGCAGGTCAGATAGCAGTCGTTAAAAACAACCCGTTTCAGATTTTTGCCTTTCAACCTGCTTATATGTTCGCGGGACGGCAAAAACACCACCTTTTCCGTTTGATCAGACACCGTAACGTCCTGCGGCAGAGCTCTCAGGCAAAGCGTGCGACAGGAAGGATATTCTGTCATTTCTGGCAACGCCGTAAACCGCCCCGTCACTTCAATGTTCTCAATGTTACGGCCGGGAAAACCGGAACCGTCAAACGTATTCAGCGAATCCAGATCCAGGTCGCCGTCAATTATAAAACGGCCGTTTTCGTTTTTAATCCGCGCCCTGTCGATCAGAGCAAACTTGTCCAGCACTTCGGCCAAATTGCGGTCTTCCAGATATACGTCCCGGGGACGGCAGTCAATTCCCTCCGCCAAATACGGCAGCGCTTCAAAACGATCGGGATTATATACGCCGAAACCGTTCCGCAAAACCATTCTTTCGCAATCCGGATACGCAAGCGGCGCACTGACGTCGTCCAGCCGATTATCCGACAAATCAAGCGTTCCCAGAACTACCGTATTTTTCATATCCGACGGCAGCCGGACAAGGCCGCGGCCGCTTAAGTCCAGGTCGGCATCAACAATCGTCTTGCCGTTTTCAACCCGGCAATGAGCAGCCGTCCATTCGCTTCCGAACATTTTGTTCAACAATTCAAACGTTGCCAGATTTTCCACATGATGCCAGACGCCGCCTTTGATCCCTTCGGCAAACACCGGCAGCCGCCGGGCGTCAAGAACGGTTTCACCGTTCAGTTCCAGCCGGCGGACGTTCTCCCAGTCGCGGGAAAAGTCCGCTTTTGCGTCTTTGCCCAGCACAACGGTTTCGGCCCGTCCCAGATGCCGCGGCAGAATGCCGCCGGTGATCAGCAGTTTGCCGGCATTGAGCGGCACCTGATCATACAAGGCCGCGTCTTCCGCCGTTTCCAGCGTCAGGGAATCGATACGGCCGATTGCCGCCGCCTCGCGGTAATCCCTGAGGTCGACTTTGCCTTCAAAACTCAGACGGCCGACCCGGGCAACATTTTGCAACCGGATGCCCTTATAATCGCCGGCCGCAAGCTTCAGACTCTCCAGTTCCGTTCCCGGCTGCAAATCAAACAGGTCGACTTCCCGTCTGTTAATGTCTTTTATATAACCGATGCGTTCTTTTTCCGAATCGGGAATCGGCATGTCAAGCGACTGCACAAAATCGCGCACGTCGGCCACATAACGGTTTTTGACCGCCAGGTTGGAGTTGCCTTTGATTTGCGCCAGGCGGCCGTTTTCTATCGAAATCGTACAGTGCGGCACCAACACGCCGTCCTCGTTCGGGCCGCGCAGCGAATAAAAATGCCAGCCTTCGGTGCCGATACGGTCATTATATCCCCCGCGGCCGACGCAGTGCCCCATCTCGTCGGATTCGTATTTCAGCGAAACATGATGAAGCAGTTTTCCGTTTTCGTCATAAACCGGACTCGGCAGCATTTCGACCATCGAATAGCCGTCGGGATACTCTTTTATCACCCTGATGCCGGTGCGGCTTTCCTCTCGGCGGCGGGCAAGCTCCTTGTTTTTCTTTTCCCGCTCGGCCTTCTCCGCATTGAACGCGTTATGACACTCCTCAATCAGTTCAAAATCTATTTCTTCCGGTTCCCTCGACAACAGCCTTTTGGCATCCATCAGCACAATGTTGTTGACGTCGGCGGCACGGGTAATTTTCCCGCCAAGCTCGCGGGTGCGTTCGAAAATATAATCGGCGCCGGAGCGGATTTTGTCGCCGAGGGGACTTTCGCGCAATTCGTCGGCGTCAAGCACCAGCCGTCCCTGCCGGTTAAAAGAAAAGGCAACGCCGTATTTTGCCAGCGTCTGCGGCGAAAGCAGCGGCTTGAACAGCAGCTGGCTGCCGGCATAGGCCTTGATTTCGCTGTCAAGATAAGCAAAACGGTTGGCCGGCGGCGTTTTCAGGCTCTCAATCTCAGCATTCAGCTTTTTGATTTCTTCGCCGAGCGTTCTTTTTTGTTCCGGCGCAGCCTGTCTGATCTCTGCCGAAAGCTCTCCGATCCGCCGTTTTATCTCCTTGATGCGGACGGCGCCGGCGGCCCTGAATTCGGCTTCGGCCTTTTTGCGGTCGGCTTCCGCCGCGACCAACTCCCGTTCATAACGCTCTTCGGTTTCCTTTGAACCTTTCAGGACAATCGACCGCAGCGCCTGCCCCAACAATACCTGATTACTCATATTTTCCCCCGCAAAATCCGTCTTTGGCCGTTTTTTTAATTATATACGGCTTCGCTTTTTTGTCAATTTTTCATCGGAAACTTTTGTATCCTGCGGAAAAATTTCTCTTCCCGGTCCGGCCGAAGGAGAAAGATTGCAAAACAAAACCCCGGAAACCCGGGGTTTTGCCTTTATGCGTCTATTTTTTGCCGCCGATGAACTTTTTGCCCATCATGTAAGGCTGCAGCTTTTCCGGAATGCGAACCGAGCCGTCGGCCTGCTGATGATTTTCCAGGAACGGCACCAGCGCCCGCGGGGTGGCAATGCCGGTATTGTTCAGCGTATGCACGAATTTGACTCTGCCGTCGGCGTTGTCGCGATAACGCAGGTTGGTACGGCGGGCCTGCCAGTCGGTAATGTTGGAACAGCTGTGGGTTTCACGATAGCAGTTCTGGCTCGGCACCCAGGCCTCAAGGTCATATTGGCGGTATTTGGGCGCACCCATGTCGCCGGTGCAGACTTCCAGCACCTGATAAGGCAATTCCAGATCCTGCAAAACCTCTTCGGAAATCTGCAGCAGTTTCTGATGCCACTTTTCGCTTTCGTTAACGTCGTTTTTGCAGATAACGAACTGTTCCGTCTTCATAAACTGGTGAACCCTGGTCAGCCCGCGGGTATCTTTGCCGGCAGCACCGGCTTCGCGGCGGAAGCAGGGAGAAAAGCCGGCATAAAGAATCGGCAGTTCGTTTTCGGGAATGATTTCGTCGGCTCTGAGTGAGTTCAAAATCAGTTCGGCCGTTCCCGACAAATAAAGGTCGTCTTCGGGCATGTAATAAATTTCATCACGGGCAAACGGCAGATATCCCTGGCCGTAAAGCGGCTTTTCCTTGGACAGCGAAGGCACGGTAATTACGCGGAAGCCGTTTTCCGCCAGCTTGTCCATTACCAGCAGATGAATCGCCAGTTCCAACCGCGCCAGCTCTCCGGTAATGGCATAGGTGCGGGAACCGCAGACTTTGGTGATCCGTTCCATTTCGCTCCAGCCGTTTAATTCCATCAGTTCGACATGGTCGCGGGGCGTGAAGTCAAACTTTGTCGGCTCGCCCACGCGGCGGCGAACCACGTTTTCGCTGTCGTCGGCGCCGACCGGGCTTTCCGGGCTCGGCAGGTTGGGCATGCGCCACATGATATCGTCAAACTTTTTCTGTTCAACCGCCAGTTTTTCCAGTTCAACCTTCAGTTCTTCGCCGAGGGCTTTGCTTTTGGCGATGATTGCCGGACGTTCTTCCGCGGAAGCGGATTTGATCGAATTGCTCAGCCGGTTCTTTTCTTCGGCCAACGCCTGAGAAGAGGTTTTCAGCTTGTTGATGTCCAAATGCAGGGCGATCAGGGCGGGAATGTCGACGGACAAACCTTTTTTGGCAATGCCTTCTTCCACCAGTTTCTGATTTTCGATAATGAATTTTATATCCAGCATTTCACATGTCCTTAGTTTTTTGATTGATTTATAAACGCGGACAGAGTATCAATTTTACAAATAAATACAATAAAAATTTTAAGAGGACCGACAAAAAATGTTTGAAGACAAAAAAGTTTTAACCGGTGTGAAGCCGACCGGAACACCGCATCTCGGCAACTATCTCGGCGCCATCAAACCGGCCATCCGGCTGGGACATCAGGCGCTTGACGCCGGCGGAAAGCATTACATGTTCATTGCCGATTATCATGCCATCAACGCGGAGAAAGACCCGGCGGTCTTAAACCAGAAACTCAAAGAGATCGCCTGCATCTACCTGGCAGCCGGCCTCGACCCTTCCCGTTCGGTTTTCTATCGTCAGTCGGACATTGCGGAAATTCCGGAAATCACCACCATCCTGTATGCCTATACGCCAAAAGGCTTTATGAACAAGGCGCACGCCTACAAAGCCGCGGTCGACCGCAACCGCGAAGCCGGCAAACCCGATGACGACGGCATCAACATGGGACTCTACACCTACCCCACGCTGATGGCCGCCGACATCCTTGCTTATGACACTGATATCGTGCCGGTCGGCAAGGATCAGGTGCAGCACGTGGAAATCGCCCGCGACATCGCCGGCGCCATCAATGCTCATTACAACAAACAATTGTTGGTGCTGCCGGAATATTCGATCGACGAAAACGTGGCGGTCGTTCCCGGCATCGACGGCCGCAAGATGAGCAAATCCTACGGTAACGTAATCCCGCTGTTTGAAGACGACAAGGCAATCAAGAAAGCCATTTTTTCAATCAAAACCGACTCCCGGCCGATGGAAGAACCCAAAAATCCGGATGAAATTCTGGTTTATGAAATTTACAAATCCATCGCTTCCCCCGAACAACTGCGGGAAATGGGCGACGGCCTGCGGCAGGGCAGACTCGGCTACGGCCACATCAAAAACATGCTGCTTGACGCCGTTGTCAGCGAGATAAGAAACGCTCGGGAAAAATACAACTACTACATGGCTCACTACGATGAGGTGGAAGGCATGCTGGAAGAAGGCGCCGCCAAAGCGCGACCGGTCGCCCGCGCCACCCTCAAACGCCTCAAAGACGCCGTTTTCGGCAGATAACCGGAAAAATTCCGCCAACGGAAAAGCTCCCGCAAAATCTGCGGGAGCTTTTTCTTACGCCGGCATTCAACGGATAAAATTGGTACGGATTTTCTCTTCCGGTTCCGGCCGGGAAAGACCGGACTTCCGGCCGGCTTCAATCGATTTTAACAGCCATGACATCTCGTGCCCCAAAATGCGCATGATCTGCACGCCTTCCTTATCCTGCCAGACTTCTTCCGGCTTGTTGCCGTGCACCATGTTCCAGTAACAGCTGCTGACAACCGGCATACGGCTGATCATGAAATATTTGTTGATGACATCAAGGTTGGCGGTGGTGCCCGCCCGGCGGGCGGAAACGACGGCGGCACCGGGTTTGCCGGCAAAAACGGACGAACCGGCATAAAACACCCGGTCAAGAACCGACAGGATCCGGCCGCTTGAATGCGCATAAAACGTCGGCGAACCAAAAACGAAACCGTCGGCCTGCTCCGCTTTCTCCAAAATGCGGTTGACAATGTCGTCGTCAAACACGCAACGGTTGTTCAGCTTCCGGCAGGCGCCGCAGCCGATGCAGTCCTGCACGGCGCGGTTGCCGAGCCAGACGGTTTCGCTTTCGACACCGTCTTCCGCCAACGCGCCGGAAACGATTTTCAAAGCCGTGTCGGTGCAGCCGTGTTCGTTGGGGCTGCCGTTTATCATCAATACCTTCATTTTTTTCTCCGTTTGCATTTTCCGACCGTACTTTTATTTATTCCGCCGGACGGATTTTTCAATTGCCCGGTATGATAAACCGTTTATAATGCCGCCGTCAACAGGAGGAGAGCAGAAAATGGAAACGACGGAAAAAATACTGAAACTGGCGGCCGAAAACCGGCAACAGGCCTTTCGCGTCATTGAGCAAAGCAACGTCATCGGCTGCTGGCAAAGCGTCGGCGCCAGAATCAACCTGATCGGTTCGCTCAAAACCGGCCTGTTGATGAAACACCGGGACATAGATTTTCATGTTTACACACCGCGACTCAATGTGGCCGAAAGCTTTCGGGCAATGACGCGGCTGGCGGAAAATCCGCGAATCGTCAAAACGGAATACGTCAACCTGACAGCAGAAGAAGACGCCTGTCTGGAATGGCACGCATGGTATCAAAGTGATGACGGAAACACCTGGCAGATTGACATGATCCATATGGCGGAGGGCTGCCGCTGGGACGGTTACTTTGAAAAATTTGCCGACCGGATCAATGCCGCCGCCGGCGCCGAAGAAAGAAAAACCATCCTGCGGCTGAAATACGAAACGCCGGACGACGCAAAGATTGCCGGCATAGAATATTATATGGCGGTTCTTCGCGACGGGATCGAAAACTACGATGATTTTGTCAGATGGCGGCAACAGCAAAAAACGGACGGCATCATTGAGTGGATGCCGGAAGCGGCAAAATAATCCCCCGCCCGAAATTTTGGTTTGCTTTTTACCCGCCGCTTATATAACATTTGATGTGTCAGAAATGACACTTTACAAAAACTAACAAAAAGGACTACAAATATGAAAAAATTAGCTCTCGTCGTCGTACTGCTGGCCTTGTCCGCCTGCACCGGCACCCGCGGAACCATCGGCAGCCAAAGAGTCTGCACCAACGATTACCTGCTTGGCGTCATCTCCCTTTCCGAGCTGGTCAGCCCCTGCGGCAAATAAATTCGCCCGCTTTTAACAAAAATGTCCTTCCGTTAAAGAAGGACATTTTTGTTTTGCCGAAAAAAACGCCGCCGATTCTTTCAAAATATAAGACACTTCTAATTTGTTATTTTTTGCAATATCATTTAATAGTAGACTAAATATCTAAAACTTTTCGCCTTTTCGGTTTGCGGCAACCTTTTTGTCAATTTTCGATTTACTTTTGCGTAATATATTCTATAATGAAAACAGAATACCAAATTATTAAGCCATATGAGAAATTATTTTTCAGTTTTAGCTGCAGCCATGTGCTTTTCAGCTATGAGTGTATCCGCGCAAAGCGCAAGTGAGAACAATTATTGGGCAGACGATGCAATCAAAGCGAGCGCTATTGTCTATGCCGGAGCAAACGTTCTGGAACCCGCACCAATCTATGGTGCCGCGATCGGACTTAACTGTTACTTTCTGAGGGCAGAGTTTGAAATCGGCGGCAGCTGGATTGATCCGGGGGCTTCTTTCTCGCGCAAACAAATGCTGTACTTCAGCCCGTCTTTCGGTCTGGCTCATACTTTCCAAAAGAAATATGAGGTTTACCTCATGAGTTCCTGGATAAATTGGGGCAGTACGGTGTTGGAAGGGGCAGACAACAACCATTGCGGACATGACGTCTTTGAAAAAGACCTGTTCCACTGGCGTCTCAAAGCCGGAACCAACATTGCGATCAGCAAAAGACTGTTCGTCAATGTAGATGTCAGCTATATGTTCCCCAAATCCAATACGGGGGGGGGGTATATATATTATGACAATCTTTCTGTTCGCGCGGGTATCGGTTATCGTTTCTGATAAAACGTCCCGCCGACGGATACAAAAAAAGGATGCTGCTTAATGCCGCATCCTTTTTTTATTTTGCCTCACCTGACAGAAATGTATTTTTTCAGAGCTTTTTATGAACTGTCAGACCATGGATTTTTTATTATGACAGCCCCACGCAATCTATAAACTTTATAAAAACGACCGTCATTGTCAGGTTATCGGCATCGGCAAACATTCCGAAAACTTGGAAGACATGTTCATTTGTAAAGCTTCATACGCCCCGTCGATTTCTCCGAAGGGCAAATTTGGTGCAGACCGGACAAAATACGGGAAGAAACAAAAAGACGGAAAATCGCGGCTTTAAAAATTAAATAAAAAACGGTATTCAAAAAACTGCGTTTATGCCAATTAAGCCTTTATTTTATTAAAAGCTTCCTGCCGTCCCTAAGAAAAAAATGCTGCTACCGGCGCAGTTTATTTCATGCCATCCCCTACCGTTTTCAAGAACAAATGCTGCTACCGGCGCAGTCATCGGACTTGCCCGGCTAAGAGCTGACGTAAAACCGAGCCGAGTTGCGCAAGTCGAAAGAAAATTTTTACGATTTGATTTTTCTTTGCCAATCATCTGTTTTTCCGCCTATTTGCATCCTCAAAAGCGTTTGACGTTTTTAAAAATATTTCAAACGATTGACTTAATTTTAAGATTGTGCTATGATTATTTTATAATTTCGGAGAATGTTCCGGCTGCCACTGTGCCAACATCGCCGGAAAAGCTTCGTTCAAAATGAAAAACAAAAACCAATGAAAGGCACCGAAGCGCAAACCTTTAAAAACCACCGCCCGGCTGCCGGAAAGGAAAAACCAATGAAAGGCACCGAGGCGCAAACCGTTAAAAACCGCCGCCCGACTACTGGAAAGGAAAAACCAATGAAAAACACCAAGGCCAAGCTGTTAAAAACCGCCGCCCGACTGTTTGCCAGCCGCGGCACGGAAGGCGTTTCCACCCGCGAACTGGCCGGGCAGGCAGGCGTAAACCTGTGCGCCATCAGCTATTATTTCGGTTCCAAACAAAAACTGTACGAGGCGGTGATCGACGAAGTAATTGACACCGTCAGACAAAACCTGTTGCCGGCGCCGGGAAACGGGGCACCGGCCGCGGACAATCCACGGGAAAACGTCAAAACCGTCATCGGCCGTTTCTTCGATTTTCTGTGCGGCGACAAAATTTCCGACGTGCAGGCCCGGCTGATGATCAACGAAATCATCAGTCCGTCGTCCGTTTACGACAAAATTTACCAAAACATTCTGGAGCCGGCGCACCGGCAGATTTCCCGACTGGCGGCACAGGAAACAGGCGCGGACGAAAACAGCCCGCAGGTGCTTATCCTGACCCATACCCTGTTCGGCCAGGCGGTGATGTTCCGCATCCACAAGGAAGCCCTGCTGCGGCGGATGAAAATTAAACAGTATACGCCGGAACTGCTGAATGAGATAAAAAAACACATTGAGGAAAACTGCGACGCCATATTGGAACAGGCAAGGAGGCAAAAATGAAAAAGATTCCGACAATTCTGATTGCTGCCGCCGCAGCGGTCGCTGCCTTTTTCCTGCTGACTGCCGGCAAAAAAGACGATGACGGCGTGATCACTCTTTACGGCAACGTTGACATCCGCCAGGTAGACATGAGCTTCCGGGTACCGGGAACGTTAAAGGAAATGTTTTTTGAAGAAGGCGAACGGGTCCAAAAAGGCGATCTGCTGGCCGCGCTCGACGACGAAGACTATCGCCGGACATACGAAAAGTCGCTGGCGGAAATCAAACGATGCGAAGCACAGCTGAGGGAAGCGGTTTCGCTGCTTGAAACCAACCTGCCCCTGTGCAAGCAGAAAATTTCTTCCGAACGAAGCTGCATTTCCTATGCCAACGCCCGCGACGAAGCGGCCGCCGCCGTCGAAGCGGCCAAAAGCGCCGGACGTTATGAAAAGAACCAGCTCGAATACACCAAAATATACGCGCCGGCAGACGGCATCATCAGTTCCCGCATTCAGGAGCCCGGCGCCACCGTTTCCGCCGGACAGCCGGTTTATACCGTAACCAAAACCGAACCTTTGTGGATCCGCGTTTACCTGCCGGAACCCAAGCTCGGCCGCGTAGATTACGGCAGCAAGGCAGTCATCGTCACCGACGGCATCGACCCGGCAACCGGTGAAAGAAAACATTACCGCGGACATGTCGGCTACATTTCCCCGGTGGCGGAATTTACCCCCAAAACCGTACAGACGGAAGAACTGCGAACCGATCTGGTTTACCGCCTCAACGTCTATGTCGACGATGCCGACCGTTTTTTGAAACAGGGAATGCCGACGACGGTAAAAATTTATGCCGAACACGCGGAGAAAAGCGATGACGGCGAAAAACTGCATTGAAACAAAGGATCTGGTCAAGACTTTCGCCGGCGGCAAAACGACTGCCGTCGATCATCTGTCGCTGACGATTGAAAAAGGGCAGACGGTCGGTCTGATCGGCGCCGACGGCGCCGGCAAAACCACCCTTCTCCGGCTGATCGGAGGACTGCTGCTGCCGGACGCCGGCAGCCTTTCCGTCTGCGGGCTGGATCCGGTGAAGGACAAGGCACGGCTTTCCGCCAAAATCGGTTACATGCCGCAAAAGTTCGGCCTTTACGAAGACCTGACGGTGCGGGAAAATCTGGAGTTTTACGCCGATTTGAAAAACATCGGCCGCGATTTTTCCGCAATGCTTGCCTTTGCCGGCCTTAGCGCCTTTCAGGAACGGCTTGCGGGAAAGCTTTCCGGCGGCATGAAACAAAAGCTGGGACTGGTCTGCGCGCTGGCCGGCAGCCCCGAACTGATCCTGCTTGACGAACCTTCGGTCGGGGTCGATCCGGTTTCCCGCCGGGAACTTTTAAAAATGGTTAAAAGCGCGGCCGGCGGCAAGGCAACGGTGTTGTGGTCCACCGCCTATATGGACGAAGCCCACGGATTTGACACCGTGATCGTTATTGACAAAGGGCGGATCATTTATCAGGGACGGCCCGGCGACCTGGCGCCCGACAGCCGCCGTTTCGAAGAAAAGGTAATCGAGCTGACGGGCGGCTATGAGCAAAAGGAATCGCCGGTCGCCGCAAACTTTTCGATGTCGCCGGCAAAATGCGAATACACGGTCGAAGCGCTTGATCTGGTCAAACGTTACGGCGATTTTTACGCGGTGAAAAACAACACCTTTCATATCCGCAAAGGTGAAATTTTCGGTCTGCTCGGTCCCAACGGCGCCGGCAAATCGACTTCTTTCAAAATGATGTGCGGCCTGGCCAAACCCACGTCCGGCACCGCCCGCATCATGGGAACGGACATCGTCCGGAACGCTTCGGCGGCGCGCGCCCATCTCGGTTACATGGCACAGAAGTTTTCGCTTTACCCGAACCTGAGCGTTCGCCAGAATCTTGAATTTTTTGCCGGCGCCTACGGACTTTTCGGCCGGGAGGGAAAGGAAGCGGTTGAACGAATGACCGAAATTTTCGGCTTTGCGCGTTATCTTGACAGCGACGCCCGCGAACTGCCGCTCGGCTACAAACAGCGGCTGTCGCTGGCCTGCGCCGTCATGCATAACCCGCCGGTGCTGTTTCTCGACGAACCGACTTCGGGCGTTGACGTCATCACCCGGCGCGAATTTTGGAATCATATCGTTTCGCTTGCCCGCAAAGGCGTCACCGTATTGATCACCACTCACTTTATGGACGAGGCCGAATTCTGCGACCGTATCAGCCTGTTTTACCGCGGCCGGACCATCGCCACCGGCACCCCGGCGGAACTGAAAAACGAAGCCGGCGCCCGCACGCTGGAAGAAGCCTTCGTCAACATCATTTTGCAACAGGGGGAACAAACCGCATGAGTATTACCCTTGCATTTATCAAAAAGGAATTTTTGCAGATTATCCGCGACCCCTCCAGCCTGATCATCGCCTTTGTGCTGCCGACATTGCTGCTGTTTATTTACGCCTACGGCATCAACCTCGATTTTGCCAACGTCCGGCTGGGCATCAAAAACGACGACGGCAGCCCGGCAACCGAGGAACTGGCCGGCGCCTTCGGACAAAACCGTTTTATTACCGCCGTACGCTACGACGACAGAAAACAAATGCAGGCCGACCTTACCCGCGCAAAAATTCAGGGCGCGCTTACCATTCCGTCGGATTTCACGCGGCGGCTGGCGGCCGGCAAAGACGCCTCCCTGCAGCTTATTACCGACGGCGCCAACATCAATCAGGTGGGCCATACGCAAAACTACGTCAATCAAATTGTTTCCGGCTGGCTGCAAAAAAGCGGATTTGCCACGGCGGCTTCTCCCGCCGTCGAGGTGCAGGCACGCTATCGGTACAATCAGAACGCCGACGGACGACGGGCGCTGGTGCCGAGTTCGCTGGCCGTTACCATGACGCTGATCGGCATTCTGCTGACCGCGCTGGTCGTTTCCCGCGAATGGGAACGAGGCACCATGGAAGCGCTGCTTGCTGCCAACATTCGTCCGATTCATATTGTCATCGGCAAATATGTTCCTTATTTTGTCGTCGGCATGTTGTCGCTTACGTTCAGCATGTTTGTCATTATCTTTGTCTTCGGCCTGCCGTTTGGCGGCAGCTATTGGGTGCTTTTTATCGTCAGCGCTTTGTTTTTGTACGCTTCGCTCGGCATCGGGCTGATCATATCCAGCCTTCTGCGCGACCAGCTGCTGGCCAGCATGGCCTCGCTGATCATCGGCTTTCTGCCGGCGCTGATGATGTCCGGCGTTGTCTTTCCGATCCTTTCAATGCCGCCGTTTTTCCGCTGGCTGACCAAGCTGCTGCCGCCGACTCACTACGTCAGCTTCATCAAAAGCGAATTTCTGGCCGGCACCGTTTGGCAAAACGCGCTGACCAGTTCGTTGTTTCTGCTGCTGCTCGGATTTTTGTTTTCGCTGCTGGTTTACAAAAAAACCGCAAGGAGGCTTGATGACTGAACGCATCTCCCGCCTGTGGGCGCTGATCAAAAAAGAATTTCTGACCATCTTGCGTGACCCCAAAAGCCGCATCATTATCATTGCCCCGCCGCTCATCCAGCTGGCGCTGTTTGCCAACATCCTGACCATGGAAACAAAAAACGCCGACATTGCGGTGATCGACGCTTCAAACACGCTGGAATCGCGGGAATTCGTCGCCGGTATTGAGAATTCCCGCTGGTTCGGCCGCGTCATCCGTTCCGACAACCTCCGGCAGGCGCGCGAGAATCTGAAAAACGAAAAGATCCACGGCATTCTCGTCATCCGGCAGGACTTTGCCCGCCGACTGAAAAAAGGACAAAACGCCGACGTCCTGCTGATTTTGGACGGCCGGACGCCGACGACGGCCACCGGCTTAAACGGCTATGTCACGCAGATTGCCGCCGCCTTCTCGCAAAAGTTCGCCGCCCGGACGGGCGTCGCCGGCGCTTCGGTTGTGACGGCAGCCCGCAGCTGGTTTAACCCGAACGCGGTTTACCAGTGGTATCTGGTGATTTCGCTGATCGTGATTCTGGCGCTCGTCATTACCCTGATGCTGACTTCGCTGTCGGTGGCCAGAGAACGGGAGCTGGGCACTTTTGAACAGTTGATCGTCAGCCCGTATACGGCCTTTGAAATCCTCGTCGGCAAGACCGTGCCGCCGCTTTTCATCGCGCTGATCCTGCAATCGGCCATGACGCTGGCCGCCGTTTTCTTTTTCGCCATTCCGTTTACCGGCTCGTTCTTCCTTTTCATTTTCTCCTCTTTTATCGCCCTGCTTTCTTTTGTCGGCGTCGGACTGTTCATTTCTTCCGTCTGCGCAAACCAGCAGCAGGCGATACTCGGGGCGTTTGCTTTCATGATGCCGGCCATTTTGCTTTCCGGCTTCGTGTCGCCGGTTGAAGACATGCCGGTGTTTTTGCAATATCTGACTTACGCCAACCCGATCCGCTTTTTCATCAAAATCGGCAACGGATTGTTTCTTAAAGACGTCGGCGTCACCGACATCTGGCCGGAACTGGTGCCGTTATCCGTCATTGCCGCCGTCACCCTCGGCTTTGCCGCCATGACATTCAAACGCAATCTGGAGTAGCCGCCGGAGCTCGGTTTGCAAAATTTGACAAATTAAACGAAAAAGCATAAAATATAACAACAATACCAAAACAACCCGAAAATACGCCGATGGAACCGGAACACGCAAAGTTTGACGAAATCATCAACACCGTTTCGCCCGACGAGATGAGAAATCCGCCGCCGTCGGAAGAACGCGGAAAAAACATTGCCGTATTTGCCCGTTTTATCGCCAACGCCCACCCGGGCTGGCCTTCTTTTCCGGAAGAAATCCGCGACAGATTCCGCCGGGAAATCGAAAACCTCTACAACCGCAACGGCAACGGTCCGGAAAATCTGCTGAAAGAAATGGAAAAGACGCTGATCCGCAGCATTCCGGACAATCACGCCTTTATCCTCAACCCCGACAAAAGCCGGGCACTTGACGAAAACGAAAGCGCCGCCGTCGACGGCAAAATCATCGACAAGGCGCCAACGCCGGAAACGGGCGACAACAGCGCCTATTCTTTGGCTGAAACCCCGGCCTGCAAAACGCTGTTCCGATCGGGAACGGAAGACTTTCCGCTGGCAATTTTTGAAAAACGCGACCGCAGCGGAAACAAAATCGGCATTGTTTCTCTCACCAAATGCCCGCCGCCCGGCGACGAAAAATACAATTCAGAAGCGCTGAAAAAAGTGTTTGCCGACAACTACGGCAAATGGAACGCCGTCGTACTCGACGTTCGCGGCAACGAAGGAGGCAACGCCGACGTCATTAATTTTGTCAACGAAAAATTATGCGGCTCCCCGCCGCGGTACTTTCGCCGACAGGAAATGCGAACCACGCCGGAGGCAAAAATCCTGCAGGAGCAGAAATATAATCGCGCCTTTCTCGACCGGCTGCATGCGCAAAATCCGGAAGGTTACAAAAGCCCCGAATTTACGGAACCGGATTTTTCCGCCGGACAAGGCTATGACGGCAATATTTACGTTTTGACGGACCGCAGGACCGGATCGTCGGCCGAATTCGTCAGCGGTCTGCGCCGGCACCCGAAAGTCAAATACGTCGGGGAAAACACGCACGGCTGCGGAGAATACGGCGACACGGCAACAGCCCTTCTGCCCAACGGCGGATATCTGAACATGGGTATTTATAAAAACGAACTGTTTGCCGGTATTCGCGAAGGAGAAGGTCTGGCGCCGACCCACAGGACTCCGCCCGGACGCGATGCTTTTGACCATTGCATGCAGCTTATGCAATACGATTTTGCCAGAGAACGCGTTTCCTCCCGTTTGCCGCCCCATGCCAAATCTGCCCGGCCGGCGGAACGGACAAACATATCCGGCGGCCGGCTCAAAGACGGTTATCTCCGCTGAACGCATCGTCTTTTTTGCAGGCTTTAAAACGACGCGCATTTGTTGATATCCCCCGGAAGATGATTATATGATTTTTGTCATTATTTACATAACGAAAGGGAAATATCATGAAATATTGGATTCTCGGACTGTCGCTGATGGTTATGGCCTGTTCCCACAGCGTTGACGTCAAAGACCAGGCCAGTTACAAATGCGGAGACCAGATCATCCGGGTAACGGTCTTAAACGACAACTCCATGATCGTACGCGCCAACGGCATCGACCACGTACTGACCAAAGTCGCCTCGCCGGCGGGTGAAAAATACGAAGACGCGGTATCGCAGGTTTCCTTTACCAAACAGGACGGCGAATTCTATCTCGGCATGCAGGGCCGCAACTACCCGCTCTGTCTGAAAATCAAGTAGCCGCCGGACAATCCGGCAAACAAAAAAAACTCCCGCCGAAGCCGCGGGAGTTTTTTAAAAACCGTTTCGTCGACCGCGCCCGTATCGGAACATTCAATCGCCGTAACGGTCAAACAATCTTTTCAGCTCCTCTATTTTCTCTTCCCTGACCGCTTCGTCGGCAAAAGAACGGGCGACGCAATGCCGGAGATGCTTTTGCAGAATATTGCCTTCCACCGCCTTGACAGCAGAACGCACCGCCCGCAGCTGGCTGAGGATATCGGGACAATAGCGCCCGTCTTCGATCATTTTTTTTATGCCTTCGATCTGCCCGGCAATGCGATTTAAGCGCGGAATGTTTTCCAGATGGCTCGGATTATGTTCTTCCATTGTTTTCCCCTTTTCAAAGGTTGACGCTGCCGGCAAGAATAACCGCTTTTATCCAAAAAGTACAGCCGGAACGAAAAAAAACGTTCCGGCATCTTTCCGGCAGAGTTTATTTGCTCCCGCAGGCACAGTCATCGCCGCATTTGTTTTCCGGCGTGCACTGGCAGTTATCGCCGCAGGAACAGTCTTTACCACAGCGGCACTCTTCGCCGCAGCGGCAATCGTCGCCGCATTGACAGTTTTCGCAGGTACAGTTCGGGTTTTTACATTTGCTCATTGTTTCTTTTCTCCTTTTAATACCCTATACGGGTATTCTGTTTATATACCCCATAAGGGTATTTGTCAAGTTAAAACATTCTGCAGACTATCGTAAACGGTTATAGACAACGGCGGAAATTTCCGCGGCAAGAGCCGCATTTTCCCGGTCAGACATCCGGGAATCGGAAACCATCACCGCGATATAATATGTCCGGCCGTCCGGCAAAATCACAAAACCGGCATCATTGTCGGCAATTTTTATTCCTTCGGCCGTTCGCGAAGACGAGCCTGTCTTATGCCCGAAAACCGTTCCCTGCGGCAGCCCCGCTTTCAACTTATCGCCGCCGGTCACGGTTGCCGTCATTATCTGATCGAAAAATTTGCGGTTTTCCGGCGTCAAAATATCGCCTTCGCGCATGGTTTTTAAAAATCGGACAACATCTGCCGGCGAAGCACGGTTGACATATTGTTTGGCAATGTCCGCATTCATTTCCCTTTCGTTAACGGAAACTTCAATCCCGCCGAAGCCGAGACGATTTAAATAAGCCTGCGTCTGCTCCGCTCCCCCGGCATAGGCCAGCAAAATGTCGGCCGCGTTGTTGTCGCTTTCGGCAACCATGTATTCCAACAGACGGGCAACGCTTATCCCGTAAGGATAGGTTCGCCGTTCGTCGCGCATCGGACTGTAGGTTCGTTCGTCGATCATGTCGCGGGTAATCATTAATTCCGTTTTGCAGGGATCGGTGTTTTCCCGTCCCAGTTTGTCAAGAACCTGCGCGGCAATAAAAAGTTTGAACACGCTCAGAAGCGGATATTTTCCTTCCCCATGAACAAAAGTCCGGGAACCGGCAATAACGGCCGCCCCGACCCGGCAATCTTTGCCGGCGGCAAGACGATTCAGCCGATAAGCGAGCGAGCTGAAATAAAATCCGGCAGCCGCGGCACAGATCAATACCGTTGCGCCGATTGCCGCATAAAGTTTTTTATTCTTCATCATTTTTATTTTTTAGCATAAAATCGTTTAATAAAAAATGAAGCGGGCGTCATTGATAAAAACAACTGTTATTGCCGCAACCTAAAGGCACTTTTGCTCCGCAACCATTAAAAACTTTTTCAAACTGCGACATAAACGTTTGAGCCGTATATACCACCGTTACCGGTTATTTTCAAAAGATACATCAAAAAAAATGATCAATACCGCTAATAAAATACTCGCACCATTTTTACAATCAAAAATAATTATCATTAAAAAATGAGTATGCTAATTTTTTAATTACTAAAAATTGCACATCATTAATTGTCCGCACAAACTTATAAGCAAATATTAGTTGAGAAACGACGGCGTTTCAATTTTCTATTTATAAATGTTTCATAAAATATTTACTGCTTTTGATGGGTAAACACATCGCATTAACAACCAAAATATGTTTCTAATGTGATTTTGCCATTACTAACATCAAGATTGTTTTTATAACATAAGGTTGTACTTTTAGCTTGTTTTTTCGAAATTAATGTGAGACCATACGATTATTATTTGTGACTTTGTGTCCAAGAGTTATATGCACTTGTATTTCATAATAAAATTGCATCTTATAAATTACAATTGTTGGGAGATTATGTATGAAACATACACTACCGGAAAAAAGCACAACTAAACTTCCTAAAAGATATTGGTTCATCTTAATCTTTATGTGTTTTATTGCTATTTTACAATTATTGCATCTAAGTGCGTATGTATATATAAAAGTAAATGATTTCGATAAGCGGGATGTGGTAACATTATTATTATCTATCATTCTTTTTGCCGCCTTTGTGTTCTTATACGCGTTATTAATTCGTTCTTTTAACAATTATCGGCAAAAATTAAATATTATAAAAATTCACATAATTACTTTTTATATGATATTAATGTTTTTCCTTTTACATCTATATAAACTGTTAGAATTAGCACCAGGCTTTGCTCCTTTTGCTGTCCCGAAAAAATACTATATAGCTTTTTTAATTATCGGAACTTCTAGTATAAATTATTTTTCTCTGATTTCATTATATATCAGCTTTAGCACTTTCTACCTAATTTGGGGCAAAAAAGCAAAAAATATTCAAATATCAATGCCGCCTCTAACTCAATTCATAATTTACTGGGGAATAGCCTTTATTATTAATTTCCCTCCTCTGGTCGCATATCTTGTTGTCATCAATAATGCCGTATCCAAATAAATATAACAAAGGAATTTTTACATGACGAAATATATTATGACAATAAAGAAAATTAAAATGAAAAAAGTAATAAAAAGAGGATACAAAAATTTAATCGATTACCCTAAAACGACATTTTTTTATTTATTTATCATTTTTTTAGGTCTATTTACAAAATTTTCCCAATTTATTTTTGAGTTTAACTACAATTTTTATATTCTTACTCCTTTATTTTTCACGCTAATTCTTCTAACATTTACTCTAAAATTAGGCGGACGAACATTTTTTATTGAAATTGCAAATTCAATATGTTTTCAATATATATTTTTCGGTCTCATATCTGCACTCTACTGGAAAATCTTTCTTATTTATTTTCTTTTTCATATATATTGTTTTTATCACTCAGTGTTTATTTTAATCTCTTCACTTTTTTTTGAAGGACCAAAGAAAATACCTAATACATTCACTAACAAATTCTACTTCATTACAGTTAATTTGGTAACTTACTGTTTTATAATTTACTTTTTATACTATCACTAGATGGAGAAAAATTATGGTTTCATACTCTTTAAAAATGCATTCCTATTTAAAGGTACGGTTGTATTTTTCGCTTGCCTTTTCTGAATTAATATGAAACCACACAATTATTATTTGTGATTTTGTGTCCGAGAGTTATATCCACTTGTATTTCATAACAAAATCGCATCTTATAAATTACATTTGTTGGGAGATTATGTATGAAACATACACTACCGGAAAAAAGCACAACTAAACTTCCTAAAAGATATTGGTTCTCTCTTATCCTTATGTGGATTGTTTGTATATTAGCTTCCATTCTATTAATAGGAAACAGTTATGCTGGAGGCCAATATGTTGATTTCATAAAATCATTTTCTATTTTTGCACTTTTTCTAATCATGTTCTATTTTTTTCAAAAGTTCTTAGATAAGATAAATTTAATTAAAATATATACGACACTTTTTTATTCTACCTTATTTTTGTTTATATTCACTGCATACACTCACATTCCAAACATTCCACTTCCATATGGAGAGGGCATCAATGCATATAAATATATGGTAAGTACAGGTAACTTTATATTTGGCTACTATTTATTTCTCTTTATTTTTCTTACTTTAAATACAACTTATTTAATAATCAAAAAAAAGTTGCAAAATATTCAAACACAAATCCCCTTTTTTACTCATTACGTTATTTTTTTATATTTAATGATTATTACCTATCTCCCTATAATTGCTACTTATATAAGTAAATATTTTGTTTTTTTTCAAAATCATTAGAAGATAAACCTTATGGAGTCTAAAAATGTCTCAATATACATTATACATTCATTCTTGGTTTGTAACAATCGGATACCACACCGGCTTTACCTTGGAAGAAACAACGGAAAACGGAAGTTCTACCAGAACAATTGATTTATCAGAAGATGAAATAACCGGAAACATTATCTTTAATTATGACAACAGCGGAACCGGCGGAGATATTGCCATCGGCAGAGTTCCCGTATTAACCGGGAGTGATGCCGTTGCCGCCTTCAACAAAATCACTATCGCGACATCCATTTTAGATTCTTATCAACTTGATTACGGACTTTTAACAAGCAATTGTAATATTAATATTGATAACAATTATTCAAATATAAAACCGGCGAATCCCATTTTCTCTTAATATGAGAATTTGGAAACATTCACTATCTTAAATAGAAAAAACACATCTCAGCCACAACTAAAACCTGTTTTTATATTCCGACGGTAATTTTTAATTCTATTTTTGATTGTTTTAAGTTCTTATTTAAAAATACAGTTGTATTTTTTGCTTGCTTTTTCTCGTCTAAAGTGAAAATATACAATTATTATTTGTGGAATTCATATTTTCTTACACTTATAAGTATACCAACGGAGCAACGCCAAATGAATCAGCTAATTGGTTTCTGGAAATCTTTTTTCTTTATATTTCTTTTGGGAAATATTCTTATGGGGGTATTTGAAATATTTACCTATGTCAATATCTACCCGTATATAGAGAATTCAATAAATTTATCCAGCATGGAAAAACGTTTTTTGATCTTATTTCCATTTTTAAAATACTTTATTGTTTTATCTTATGCTATTTATTCTTTTTATTTAATGTATCAATACATTGACATTATCCAACATAAATTGTTTCTTAAATTTTTTCTACTTTTCTATTACATCTTTTTCGTTTTTATTTTAACATATGTACAATATTGCACACCTCTATCCTACCTAACAAGCTGTTTCTATACAGGAATAAGGTATGGAAAATTTGTAGATATAAAAACTTTTATGTGGAAGCATTATAGGAATCAGCCTTATGAAGATATCAATTAAATCCTCTTTAGTTCAAAGAAAATTTTATTTTAATTTATTTTTCATTTTTATTGTTCCTCAATTTCTGATAGGAATTATCTTTTCTTATCATCCGATCGGAAATGAAAATACTATCAAGTTATACTATTTTATCAGAAATCTTTTATCTTTAAGCTTATTTATATGGAGTTATTTTTTCTTATTAAAATTAGCAAATACGATAGGACACACATTTTATATAAAAACCAAGAAGTTCCTTTTTATATATTTTATAATAAGTTTAGTAATCACATGTTTTTACTATGGAACCCCATTTACTCTCTTCTCTTATTTAGGGTATTGCATAACCGAAATATTTGTTTATCAATCTTACTATGGGCCAATTTATTTTACCTTAAATTATTTGTTTACCGAAACTTACATATAGGAGAAAAAATATGACCAAAACAGCAATTCGGTTGGGAGGTTTTTTCCCAAATCAAGCAAAATTATTTGCTCCCATATTTACAAATCCTCAACATTCTTACCCTGTATCATTATCTATCACAGCAATCAATGAGCATATAAAAAATGTCAAAATTACTATCGTATATTGGGATGGAGGACAACAAATAACAATAAAAGATTATCTTGCAGGAGGAGCTACTACACCAATAGATTTCACAATAAAAAATCCAACAGCCCTTCCTCCATTTATTCTTTATTTAGAAGCAGATGGGCTTCCGGGTTCTGTAGATATTGAGGTTGATTATGGAACACAATTACTTGTGTCCACATTAAATGATAATGACTTTAAAATTCTTTCTGAAGATGGGACAACTCTTCCATCAATTAATAGTAACGATATCTCTTACGATAAAGGAATTGTTGATATTATATCTAAAATTAAACAATTTTTTGGAACGGCGGAAGAAGTTCGTTCGCCGCTGGTGGTTGATTTGGACGGCGACGGCGTGGAAACGGTTACCGCGGAAGGCGGCGTTTATTTTGACCACGACGCAAACGGCTTCAAAGAAAACAGCGGATGGGTCGGACAGGATGACGGAATTTTGGTCCGGGACATCAACGGAAACGGAATTATCGATAACGGAACGGAATTGTTTGGCAACAATTCCGTTCTTTCGTCCGGGGAAAAGGCCGTCAACGGCTTTGAAGCGTTAAAAGATCTTGATGACAACAACGACGGTATTTTCGACCACAACGACAAAGCTTGGAACGAAGTCAAAATTTGGCAGGACAAAAATTTTAACGGCAATTATTCAAATATAAAACCGGCGAATCCCGTTTTCGTTTAATAGGAGAATTAACAAATATTTACTATCCTAAATGGAAAAAGCACACTCCAATCACAATTAAAACGTGTTTTTATATTTTGTGGTAACTTTTAATTCTCTTTTTGATTGTTTTAATTGCTTATTTAGTATATACGGTTGTATTTTTTGCTTGCCTTTTCTAAATTATTATGAAACCATACAATTATTATTTGTGAAACGCTTTTATACAACTAATAATCTTTTAACGCATTTTGATGAGGAATAATTATGCTCTTTAAGAAATATACCGTTTATGAAAATAAACTGAGCGAAAAGCTTAGTGATGATAATCCATTAAAACAAAAACTCATCGATATGGAAACTCCTACAGATAAACACACTTTGTACCTCGTTTTAGTCTATAGTTTATTCATTTATTGTTGTTTATTTTTAATTACGATGTGCTATTTTAAGAGCTATGCCTATAAAGAATGCATCTTAGTTATGTTTTTTTCCACCTTTTGCTTATATATAACAAACAAAAAGAACATTTTAGAACTTTCAAAAAATACACATATTTTAATATTAGGAGGAGCTGTATTAATATCAATTTTATTAGAAATTCAGGACTCAACAAACACTTCTTTTAATTCTCTATGGAAAACTTTTTTATTTTTTATAGAGATAAATCAGAAATCTTATATTTCCTTTACAATTATAGCTTTTTTCATGGTAGGAATTTCCTTGTCTTACACAACGTCTATATATAAAGCATATGAATCTTTTTACAAATTTCAAAAACAAAACAATAATCAATTCACTACTGAAAATATAATAAATGCAAACTATAATTTTGCGTTTATCTTATGTATAATTTTTCCATATGTAATTTATTTATCACTTGATGATGCTCAAGATGTATTCCGGTTAAATATAAAATTATTATCTCTTGCAATATTTATCGAACTACCTCCATATATATTTCGTTGTTTTTGCGCAAAAAAATATTTAAAGTTATTTAACAAAGCACATAAATTTGATGTAAACTTGATGAGAGAGGCAAAATAATGAATAAAAAATTATCACAAGAAGATCAAAAATTTTTGAATAAAATATTAGATCAACTTCAACAAATAGCTATTACCAGCACAGAAGTTAGTATGCAAGCTCTTGGTAAATATGCATCCAGCCTATCCCCTGCTAATGTAGCACATCTAGGAAGAATGTTTAATGTATATGGCTACGCAGGAGTATTCTTCGCAATAAAAGATTACTGTGAACAGAAAAATCTAGACCCTCTTAAGAAATATGCATTAAGCACTTTTGGATATTTAGCTATTGTTGGTACGGGTTGTATATCTGTTCCCCCTCTTGTTGCAGCTATCGGGATTGGTGCACTAGTAGAAGGAAGTTGGTATTTAGGAGAATGGATAGCTGAAAATCAAGATGACATTCTAGAAAAATTAAAGCAGCTATTAGCTGATAAAGGAGTAGAAATAAATGATGACGGTTCAATTCAGTGTGAATTACCTACATATATCAATATTTGCCCTTTGCCCAAAGAACCTATTTGCAAAATCAAAGACCTGTTCGGGACGGCGGAAAAAGTTCGTTCGCCGCTGGTGGTTGATTTGGACGGCGACGGTGTGGAAACGGTTACCGCGGAAGGCGGCGTTTATTTTGACCACGACGCAAACGGCTTCAAAGAAAACAGCGGATGGGTCGGACAGGATGACGGAATTTTGGTCCGGGACATCAACGGAAACGGAATTATCGATAACGGAACGGAATTGTTTGGCAACAATTCCGTTCTTTCGTCCGGGGAAAAGGCCGTCAACGGCTTTGAAGCGTTAAAAGATCTTGATGACAACAACGACGGTATTTTCGACCACAACGACAAAGCTTGGAACGAAGTCAAAATTTGGCAGGATAAAAACTTTAACGCCAATTATTCAAATATAAAACCGGCGAATCCTGTTTTCGCTTAATATGAGAATTGTAAAATATTCACCATCTTAAATAGAAAAAATACGTCTCAGCCACAACTAAAACCTGTTTTTATATTCCGACGGTAATTTTTAATTCTATTTTTGATTGTTTTAAGTTCTTATTTAAAAATACAGTTGTATTTTTCGCTTGCTTTTTCTCGTCTAAAGTGAAAATATACAATTATTATTTGTGAAACGCTTTTATACAACTAATAATCTTTTAATATATGGAAAAATACATATGGATACTTCTCAAATCATCTCCGGTCTCACGGAACATTTTATTAACGATGTTAAAATTTCACACCTGTTGGCAGAAAACAATCCTTTCAAAAAGTTTATGTATCATTTGGAAAATAAAACAAAACACGGTTGGGGATACAAAAGCTTCTGCATATTATGTTTATTATACGGCATCAGCACACAAATTTTTGTATTTTTCAATGGCAACCAATATGCATGGGCTATGTTGCCATTAACTCTTTCACTATGCTGCTATATCGGATTAAATTATCACCACGTAGTCTTTCAAAGTAAAGAAAATATCGAAAAAAGAATAAAAAATGCATATTGGCAAATATTTTTTATTTTATACAGCAGCGTAATTTTGGGAATTTTAATAATAAATTATACCATTTCTTCTGATAACGATATCTGGAATATAAAATTTTCTTCCGACAACTTTTTTTTCATTTATTCCATTATAATCGGTTTTCTCCTTCACCTTATCTTTTTATATAATAATATCTTTATCTTATATACATATTATCAGGCAATATTTATTCAGCAAGGTGAACAAAAAAGATTTTTCTTAATAGCGCAATTATTGGCTCCCATTATTTGTACAGCACTTATATGGGCAACATATGATTCCTTTTTATCAAAAGAACATAACATTTTCTTCCAGTCTTTATGTCTTTTTTTTGAAAGTTATTTATCTTATACCATCTTATATATCTTATCTGTTTTCACTTTGTATCTGCTTCGCAATCTTTCTTTTGGCATCAATAAATCTAATTTATAATCAGGAAAACAAAACATGTCCAATACTAACGTTTCTTCAAGTGAAATTAATACATTTAAAGACTTTCTAACACAATATGCTCAAGAGTTAGGAATTTCTAAGTCAATTATCGGAGAACTAATAACAGATCAATTTGCTTCAAAATTATTAAAAATGGCAAAACAATATAATTGGCAACAAATAAGTCCTATATTTACAAGTTCAATATCAGGAGTTCGGAATCAAAATTCTCTATTATTTATGCGTGATATTTCACGAGGGCTAGCCGGATTACTAAAAAAAGCAGGTCCAGCAGCAGCTTTACTTACTGCTATATATAGCGATTGGACAGGAAACGGCATCCCTCTTAATGAAACATCCAAAACATTAACTCAATTAGCTGTAGGTGCTTTGATTGGGGTTATGTTTGCAGGTGCCCCTATTATTATTCCTCTTACAATTGCAGCAGGAATTGGATATTATGTAGACAAATTTTGGGATGATACAATAGACGTTTTATCGGACGGATTTGCGTTCTTATTTCAAAAGTTACCATATTACTTAGACAATTGGAGAGTTGTGAAAAAAATCAAAGACCAATTTGAAACGGCGGAAGAAGTTCGTTCGCCGCTGGTGGTTGATTTGGACGGTGACGGTGTGGAAACGGTTACCGCGGAAGGCGGCGTTTATTTTGACCACGACGCAAACGGCTTCAAAGAAAACAGCGGATGGGTCGGACAGGATGACGGAATTTTGGTCCGGGACATCAACGGAAACGGAATTATCGATAACGGAACGGAATTGTTTGGCAACAATTCCGTTCTTTCGTCCGGGGAAAAGGCCGTCAACGGCTTTGAAGCGTTAAAAGATCTTGATGACAACAACGACGGCATTTTCGACCGCAACGACAAAGCTTGGAACGAAGTCAAAATTTGGAAAGATGCTAATGGAAACGGCATCGTTGACGAAGGAGAACTGCTGACGCTGGAACAGGCCTGCATCGCCGGAATCAACCTGGATTATGACAACCAGGAAAACGTCGACGAAAACGGAAACGCACACAAACAAACCGGAACATTCATCAAAACCGACGGAACAACCGGAACCATAACCGACGTTTGGTTTGACACTAACCCGGAAGATACCGTTAATGACATATCCGTCGAAATAACAGACGACATTAAAGCGCTTCCGAATGTCAGCGGTACCGGAAATGTTTATGACCTACACACAGCAATGGCTCTCGACAAAAGCGGCGAACTGCAACGGCTGGTGGAACAGTTCCAGGCGGAAACGGACATTGACGCCCGCAACGCGCTGCTGCCGGAAATCATTTACCGCTGGGCCGGCGTCTACGACATGGATCCGGAAGGACGCAACGCAAGTCGAATTTACGGCAACGTGCTCGGCGACAGCCGCAAGCTGGAAGCGCTGGAAGAATTTTTGGGGCGGGAATTTCTCGGCACCTGGTGCAGCGGCGAACGCGATCCCAATCCGCACGGACACGCGGCGCCTTACATTTTGCAGGCGTTTGACCTGTTGCAGGATTATGTGAAAGCCTGTCTGCTGCTGGAAGGAAACTACAAAAAATATGTCAACGGCATTTTGCTGGTGTATGACACGGAAAGCGGCGTTTGGTCGGCAGACGCCAAACAGGCCGTTTCGCTGCTGGCTGATCTGTACCGGGAAGACGCCGGGCAATGCCGGCTGGTGATCGGCGAGTTGTCGGCGGCGCTGCGTTATTTTGACAATTTCGAACAAATTGTCACCGCCTTCAAACAGGCATCGGAAACTTTGTATGAAGAAGGCTTTGCGGAAGACCTCGGCAAATATTTCGGTTATAACGTCGACGGCAGCAGCGGCAACGACACCATCTACGGCACCGATGCGGAAGAAAACATGAACGGCCGCGGCGGCAATGACAAAATCTATGCCGGCGGCGGCAACGATACCGTGCTGGGCGGCGACGGCGACGACTACCTTTACGGCGAGGACGGCGACGACATTTTGCAGGGCGAAAGCGGCAACGATTATCTTATCGGCGGCGACGGCGACGATATTTTAACCGGCGGTACGGGCAACGATTATCTGGCCGGAGGCAACGGCGCCGACCTCTATCTTTTCAACAAGGGCTTCGGCCATGATACGCTTGACAACATTGATGCCGACGCGGACGGAACGGCGCCGGACGCTATTCGTTTCGGCGAAGAGATTTTGACGCAAAACGTCGAATTGAAACGGCAGGGATTTGACCTCATCATCACGGTCAGCTACGATGACGGCAGCGAAGAAGATTCGGTTCGCATTCTGAGCTATTTTGACCGACAGGGAACAACCGGCACGGTGGTTGACCGGATCGAGTTTGCCGACGGTACCGTCTGGGACTACGACTATGTTTCCGAACATTGGAACAGCGTGCCGGGCGAAGGCGGCGGCGAAACGATCGACGGCAATGAGCAGGACAACAGTCTTTCGGGAACCGACGGCGACGACATTCTACTCGGCTATGACGGAGACGACTCTCTTTTCGGCAACGGCGGCAACGACTGGATAGAAGGCGGCCGCGGTGACGATTTCCTTTCCGGCGGAGCCGGCAACGACACTTATTTCTGGAGTCCGGGCGACGGGCTGGACACCGTCAACGACGGAGAGAACAACGACACCATTATTTTCGGTGAAGGAGTTTATGCCAACGAAATCAAATTCCGCTGTATCAATGATCATGATTTGCAGATCATGGTCGGAGGCAGCGACAAACAGGGCATTATCATCCGCGATTTTTTCTACGGAACGGAGAGAATTTACAAAACGCTGCAATTTGCCGACGGCAGCGAAATGCGCCTTTCGGACAAAGGGTTTGAACTGTGGCAGACGGACGAAAAGGAAGAAATCACGGCCGGCGGGTTTGACGATATTATCCATGCCGGCGGCGGCGACGATCGCGTGAATGCCGGGCACGGAAACGATACCATCATCGGCGGCAGGGGAAACGACATCCTTTACGGCGGCGAAGGCGACGACGTTTACGTCTGGAACAGAGGCGACGGACTGGACGAGATATGGGAAGATGCCGGCAGCGACACCATCCGTTTCGGCGAAGGCATTGCCTTTGACGATCTGACGTTTGTCTATGAAAACGGCTATCTTCTGATTACCGTTGACGGAGACGACACGCAAGGCGTGAAAATCAGAGATTTTTTCGGCAGCCAGAAAGAACAATACATGGTCGAGAAACTGGAGTTTGCCGACGGCAGCAGTTTCAACCTGGCCGAGAGCGGACTGACGCTCACCCAGAAAAATACGGCCGAACAGGTCGAAGGAACCGATTTTGACGACGTCATCTACGGCAACGGCGGCAGCGATACCATCCATGCCAACGACGGCAGCGACATCATCATCGGCGGCAAAGGCGACGACATTCTTTACGGCGACGAACCTTTTCTTGGAACCGCCGGCGACGACATTTACATCTGGAACAAAGGCGACGGGTTTGACGAACTGCACGACGATCTCGGCAGCAACATCATCCGCTTCGGCAAAGAGATAAGTTTTGACGACCTCATTTTCCGGCAAAACGGCGACAATCTGGACATTTATGTCAACGGCGACCGCACTCAGGGGATGCGGCTGATCAACTTTTATTACAACGATAAAGGCATTCACTATACGCTGGAATTTGCCGACGGCACCAACGTTAACCTGGCCGAAAGCGGACTGACGCTTACGCAGTCCGACAAATCCGGCTCGTGCAACGGCACCGATCATGACGACGTCATTTATGGCGGCAGCGGAAACGACATTATTTACGGCAAAGACGGCGACGACACTCTGATCGGCGGCAAGGGCGACGACGAGCTGTGGGGCGAGGAAGGAAACGACATCATCGTCTGGAACAAAGGCGACGGTTTTGACACCGTTATCGATTACAATGCGGGAGTGAACACCGTCCGTTTCGGCGCGGGCATCACCTTCGAGCAGCTGGTTTTCGAAAGGGACAACAACAATCTCAGCATCTTTGTCGACGGCGACCGGACCCAGGGCGTCGAACTGGTTGACTTTGTTTCCAAATACAAACTCGAATTTGCCGACGGGACGGTTTATTCTCCCGACGAAGACGGCCTGTTTTTAAGCCAGTCGGACAAAGACGACAACGAATCCGGCACACAGTTTGACGACGTTCTGTACGGCAACGGCGGCGACGACTCCCTGCACGGAAAAGACGGCGACGACATTCTCTGCGGCGGCAAAGGAAACGACAACCTTGACGGCGGCAACGGCCGGGACGTTTACATCTGGAATAAAGGCGACGGGTTTGACACCATCGTCGATTACGGCGAAAACATCATCCGTTTCGGCGCGGGCATCGCTTATGACGACCTGAGCTGGCAAAAAGACGGCGACAACCTGCTGATTTTTGTCGGCGGCAGCACCTCTCAGGGGATGAAACTCAACAATTTCTTTTACGGCAGCAGTCAAAGTTACATACTTGAGTTTGCCGACGGCAGCAGCCGGACGCTTGACCGCAACGAACTTGTTTTCGGCAGCGAGGGCATTCCGCAAAACATTGACGGCACCGCCGGCAACGACACGCTCATCGGCGGCAGCGGGCATGACACGCTCAGAGGAAACGACGGTAACGACCTCCTCACCGGCGGCAGAGGAAACGACACACTTGACGGCGGCAACGGCGACGACGTTTACATCTGGAACAAAGGCGACGGATCGGACGTCATCAAACCGGGCAAAGGCACCGACACCCTTCGTTTCGGCGAAGGCATAGCCTCTGACGATCTGCATTTTGCCCGCAACAACAATTATCTGTACATTTATGTCGGAAGCGAAAAAGACGAAGGCGTCAAAATCGAAAACTTCTTTTACCAATATGATCGTGAGCGGGAAACCGTCCGCTTTCTGGAATTTGCCGACGGAACGGTCAAAGACCTCTGTGCCGGCGGCTTTGTGCTGGAACAGTTTTTCCCCAACACAGGAATTGAGGGAACCGACAACGACGACGTTATTTACGGCAGCAGCGACAGTGATCAGATCAACGGTGAGGACGGCAGCGACATCATCATCGGCGGCAAAGGAAACGACGTCCTTTACGGCGGCAAAGGCGACGATACTTATGTCTGGAACAGAGGAGACGGACTGGATCGTATCAGCGATCCCGACGGCACAAACAACAAAATCGTCTTCGGCGAAAATATTGCTTTTGACGATCTGACCTTTATGAACGAGAACGACAATCTGCACATTTTCCTAAACGGAGACCGTTCGCAGGGCGTTGTCATCGAAAATTATTTTGCCAACAGTCGATACCGGAACGAAACACTGGTATTTGCCGACGGCAGCAGTTTCAATCTGGCGGAAAACGGATTGACGCTGACCCAGACTAACGGCGACGAAAGCTTCAAAGCCACTGATTTTGACGACGTTATCTTTGCCGGCGACGGCAATGACGAAATCAAAGCCGGCTCGGGCAACGACATAATCGACGGCGGTTTGGGCAACGACCGGCTGGAAGGCGGCGAAGGCGACGACATTTACGTTTACAAACTCGGCGGCGGATTCGATACCGTTTACGACAAACAGGGGAATGACAAAATTGCGTTCGGCGAAGGCATCACCCTTGACAACCTGTCGTTTACCGAGGGAAACAACGATCTGAAGATTGTCGTCAACGGTGACGAAGGACAAGGTCTTTTGATTGAAAACCATAACGGCAGCGGAAAAATCGAAGAATTGCTTTTTGCCGACGGCAGCAGCATCGGCATTGCCGAAGCCCGGCAGCTGATCCAGGCAATGAACGCTTTTGCTCCGGAAACATCTTCCCGGACCGACGAAAACGGCAGCCCGTCTGCCACCGACGATTATATCGGTAATTTGGCCTGCGGTTTGCCGGAAAAAGACTTTAAAAACGCCGTTTAAAGGCGTATTAAAGTTATGAGAAGCAAAACCTGCTGCCAAAGGAGAACGAAAATGTTGAAAAAAGCCGTCCTGATCTGTCTGCTGACCATGCTTGCCGTCGGCTGCTGCCATATAGAAAGAAACCGGCACACGGCATATGTCCGCCACCACGGCGCAACAGACAGTGCCGCCGTTTATACGCACGGCGGACACGGATATTACGTTCATTACTGAAACAATATCCGTCAACAAGCCGCATTCCTCTCCGCATTTGCGGCCGGGAATGCGGCTTGGCTTTTCCCTGTTCCGACGACCGCCCTCACCTCTCCCGCATACTTTCGTTAAGATATTTCATCACCGGAGAGAGCAGATATTCAATCACACGGCGTTTGCCGGTTTTGATTTCGGCGGTTACGCTCATACCGGGCTTTAGTTGAATTATCTGCCCGTCTGCTTTGATTTTGTTGTCAAGCAAAGTCAGCCGGGCGTTAAACACCAGCCCGAGCTTTTCGTCCTGTATCGCATCGCCGGAGATGTTACGGACTTTGCCTTTGATGGTGCCGTATTTGGTAAACGGAAAGCTGTCGATTTTGATTTCCACGTCCTGTTCCGGCCGCACAAAGCCGATGTCTTTGTTCAAAATCTGCACTTCCGCCTCCAGTTTATAATCTTCCGGCACAAGATTCATAATCGGCTTGGCGGTTTCGACCACACCGCCTTTGGTATGATAAACCAGCTGCTGGACATACCCCGAAAGCGGCGCTTTAACCACCGTCCGCTTTAATGCTTCCTGATATTTAATCAGTTCTTGCTGATAAGACGCCAGTTTCTCGCGGCTTTCGGTCAGTTCCTGCATAATATTCTTGTCGAATTCCGCCAGATATTGCCGCTGTTCTTTTTTGAGCGATTCAATATTTGCCTCGGTTTCGGCCATTTTCTTGGCCTGTACGTTGCGTTGTTCCTGCAAATTGATCAGTTCTTCTTCCTGTTCCAGAAAAGTCAGCCGCGCCAAAAGTTTCTTATCGACCAAAATCCGTTTTTTCTCAATCCGTTCTTCAACACTCGGCAACAGTTTTTCAATCCGGATCAGGTCAGCCTGAATAGTGTCTTTTTCTTTCTCGGCCTTGGTAATCTGCCCGTTCAGAACTTCAATCTTGGCCGCTTTCTCAGTCAGCTGGCTTTTAAGCAGATCCGTATGCATTTTAATTAAGTATTCGTCAATTTCTTTATTATAAGTAAAATTTTCTTCCGGATTGTCTGTCAGCAGCGCCTGTAAACGGGCAACGGAAATTTCCAAGGCTTCCATTTCATTTTCCACCCGGCTGATGTTAGCCAGAACCTCGGTCTGGTTAAATTTAATCAGGTCTTGCCCCTCTTTGACATATTGCCCTTCCTGAACATAGATTTCTTCAATCTCGCTGTCGGTCAGGGTCTGGATGGTTTTGATGTTTGAGGCCGGCATCAGCTTTCCGGCCGAAGTGGCAATAATGTCGATTTTGCCCAGGATTGACCATAAAATCAGCGTTGTAAACATCAGTATGATGACGTATGTCAACAACCGCGCGGCGTGCGACGGCGGCATTTCGGTAACTTCCAAGACTGCCGGCAGAAACTCTTTTTCATGCTCGTTCATGCCTTTGATTTTGCTGTCTTTGGCGGCTTTTTCCTGCAGCAGAGCCAGCTTGGCAATTTCCCAATATCTTTTAAGCTGTTCCATCATGCCGCAACCTCCTCGTTGGCGGGCACAATCGGCGCGGTCTGGCTGTTCCACAGATAAGCATAACGACCGCCGCGTTTTAAAAGCTCTTGATGGGTGCCGGTTTCGGTAATTTCGCCCTTTTCAATGGTGATAATCCGGTCGCAGTCCCGCACGGTAGATAAGCGGTGCGCAATCATAAACACCGTGCGCCCTTTACAGATGGAAGCCATATTCTGCTGAATAATCCGCTCGGATTCATAATCAAGCGCCGAGGTCGCCTCGTCAAAAATCAAAATCCGCGGATTGTTGACCAAAGCGCGCGCAATCGCAATCCGCTGTCTTTGCCCGCCGGAAAGCGAAGAGCCGCGTTCTTCAATAATCGTGTCATAACCGTTGGGAAGTTCGGTAATAAAATCGTGCACACCGGCCAGTCTGGCGGCGGCAATAATCCTGTCCATCGAAATCGCCGGATTGGTTAAAGCGATATTTTCCCGCACACTCTTGTTAAATAAGTAGTTCTCCTGCAAAACGACGCCGATTTGCCTCCTTAACCATGCCGTATCGACGGTGGAAATGTCAATCCCGTCAATCAGCACTTTACCGCTTTCCGGAATATACAGACGCTGAATCAGCTTGGTAACGGTCGATTTGCCCGAGCCGCTCGGTCCGACAAAGCCGATTTTCTGCCCGGCCCTGACTTTAAAGTTCATCTTTTTCAAAATCTCCGGTCCGTTCGGCACATAGCGGAAAGTAATGTCCTTAAATTCCACGTCGCCTTTAATCTCCGGCATCGAGCCTTTGGACAGGGTTTCGGTATTTTCGGCCGGATTATTAAGAATATCAGACAGCTTTTCAATAGAGATTTTAGCCTGCTGGAAATTCTGCCACAACTGTGCCAAGCGCAAAATCGGTTGTGTTACGCGACCGGAAAGCATATTAAAGGCAATCAGCTGCCCGACCGACAGCTCCCCTTTCATGACGAGAGAAGCGCCGATCCACAAGGTCAGCGCCATGGTGATTTTCTGTACCAGTTGCACCAACTGTCCGGCAATGTTATTGATATGCGATGCTCTGAAAGAAGACCCGACATAAGCCGCCAGCTGCTGCTCCCAACGACGCTGCATTTGCGGCTCGACTGCCAGCGACTTAACCGTTTCCACGCCCGAAACCGCTTCCACCAGAAAACATTGGTTTTCTGCCCCGCGGCGAAACCGCTCGTCAATCCGCGAACGCAAAATTGGCGTGAAGAACAAGGACAGCAGCACATAAAAAGGAATGGAGAGCAAAACCAACAGCGTCAAGGTCTTGGAATAAAAGAACATCACCGTAAAAAAGATAATGGTAAAAAAGAAGTCAATAATCAGGGTTAAGGTCGAACCGGTCAGAAAATTGCGGATATTCTCCAACTCATGCACCCGCGCCACCGTGTCGCCGACCCGCCGCACACCGAAATAAGACAGCGGCAGCCGAATAAGATGCTTAAACAAACTCGCGCCTAACTCCACATCAACACGGGTGGTGGTGTGCGAGAAGGTATAAGTACGCAGCCCACCAAGCAAAGTTTCAAAAATACCGATACAGATTAAAGCCACCATAAGTACATCAAGACTTGAAAGACCTCGGTTAACCAGTACCTTGTCAATCACCACTTGGAATAAAAGCGGCGACACCAGCGCAAACAGCTGTAAAAAGAATGAGGCCAGAATAACCTCGCCGAACAGCCTACGATATTTGACTACCGCGGGAATAAAACATGAAATGTCAAACTTGCGGTTTTTACCGTTGATAAACTCACGGCAGGTCATCATTAAGAGCCTGCCGTTCCATCTACACATAAATTCTTCTTTGTTCAAAACCTCGGGGTGGTTGCCTTTGGCCGGATCCTGGATTAAAGCCTTGTCATCCGCCACCCTACCGAGAATAAAATAAGCACCGTCTTTACTCTGAGCGATTGCCGGCAGAGCCGTCTTGTTTAAACGCTCCCACTTGGTCTCGACAAAGCGGGCTTTGAAAGAAAATTCCTTTGCCAATTGCAGCAGTTCATATTCTTCAAAATGGGAATTTTGCCGATCATATTTATGCTTAATTTGGTCAATAGAAATCGGTTTTTCAAAGAAATTCGCCATAATCGCGAAACAGGCCAAGCCCGTGTCTATCATTTGGGGATTTGAATTTTCTTCTGTCATAAATTGCTCACTATCTTATGAGTTGCAATATTTATTTTTAGCAATTTTAAAACGAAACAGAATAAAAAGCAAAGAAAATTTCCAGTTAATATTAACAGAAAATTAAAAAATAAAGAAAAATATTGATTTTATCCATAGGACTCAATAAAGCCAAAAAGAACAATTCTTCTTATGTTAACAGATCAATCAAAACAATAAAAGCATTCAGTTTATACACCGGCCGCAATACCGTAAAAACAAAGCACCTCAAAACGTCAAAAACCAAAGCGTTTAACCTTTCCTTTCAGAATCAAAATACGACACTCGGAAACAAACCGAAATAATTGCTTGTAAACAAACACCGCTCCTGTAAAATACATATGCAGGAATTTCACGGAAAGATACAGGCAATGCAATATACAAACAAATATTCATCTCCTCTCGGGGAAATGTTGATGGCGGCCGATGACACGGGATTGACCGGCTTATGGTTCATGGGGCAAAAATATTTCGCACTGTATTTAGACAGGGAACACAAAGAGAAAGATTTGCCCGTTTTCAGAGATACAAAACACTGGTTAGACATTTATTTTTCCGGGAAAGAACCAAACTTTAAATTGCCGCTTCATTTTACGGGAAGCCCTTTCCAAAACGAAGTTTGGAAAATTTTATATTCCATCCCCTACGGGAAAACGATGACTTACGGAGAAATCGCCCGAATCATAGCTCTGCAAAGAGGGCTCGCACAAATGTCGGCTCAGGCGGTCGGCAGCGCCGTCGGACACAACGAAATATCAATTATTGTTCCCTGTCACAGAGTTGTCGGCAGTTTCGGAAATTTGACGGGTTATGCAGGAGGAATCGACAAAAAGGTAAAACTGCTCAAACTTGAAGGCGCCTGGCAGGAAAGATTTTTCGTTCCGAAAAAAAGCACGGCTCCCTGAAAAACAAACGTCATCCTGTAACCGAGGATACTCTTTTATATAAAAACAACCAAACGAATGCCTCCAAAAACCGGAAGCGAAGGCTTTTCGATATGATACGTAAATATATTCCCCGCTGACAGGAATCGATTATTGCGTCCCCTCTCATTTTTGCAACATTTCTTTGGCTTTTTCAGACGCCTCATCCTTTTTTCAACGATCCTTGCCGATTATCTCAAAAAACGTTTGCCAAACAATTCCGGCAAACCGTTAACAAATATGTAAAAAAAACAGTCCGGTTCGATTGAGTTCAGACCATGCCCGCTCTTTACTCATTTTATCAAATCTGCCGGTTTACGGAACAACGGAAAATGTTTCAGGCCTGTTTATTTCTATATCAACATCATAACGATCATTAATCAGGATGTAACAACAATTATTTTGCTTACATAATTCTAAGTTTTTTATATTTTCTTCCAATGCCGTTTCTTTTGTAAACCATGTATCATCAAAACGTTTTTCAATAATATCGGCATATTTTTTTATATCCGCGAAATGATTTCGTATATAGTTTCGCGTCATAACCAAACAATAAAACAAAATATGTCGCAAATACGGCACATCAAAACCTTTTTTCCAATCAAAAGGAATATAGGCGCCTTCAACAATAAGATTTTGTTTGTTTTCTATGGCGGTTTTTATCATTTCTCTGACAATCGGCCATAAATATTTTTCTAACTTTTCATCATCTTCCGGAGTTAATGACGTATTGTTGCTGCGTATCAATCCCATTTTTAGCAAATCTATTGATAAGACAGGATATTTATATTTTTCTAACAGCTTTTGGGCTAATAAGGTTTTGCCTGTATGGGACGCCCCGGAAATCAAAATTATCATTTTGCCTAAAAGAAAGATTGTTGGTCAATATTTATGAAATAAGCATACTGCTGAACAAATATGTTTTTCAAGCCTATTTAAATAGTTATCAGTTCCTTTTGAAATGTCACATTTTTTGATCGGCCAACCTCTCAATTCATATTTCTGATTTAACATGTTTGTATCAAAGGTTAACAGAAAAATAGTTCTGCGTCGATATTGAGGCGCTAAAAAACTGCTTTAATTTTCTTAACCGACTACTTTATAAAAAAAACGGCAGTTCTGACTGCCGTTTACATTGATGACGCTTAACCTACGGTTTACGAGACAATTTTTTTATTACCTGATTTCTCGGTTGGCTGTTGAGTGCCATATCTACGGGAAACACTGTCACCATAAGCCTCATTGACAATTTTTTGTTGAACCTCTGCACGATGCCTGTCAACAATGCGATTAGCCTTAATAAACATGACAACAAAAAAGATAATGCCAACGACAGCCAGAGCAGCAGGAAACCAAATCGGATGATTAACAAAATCCCAAATCAAATTTAAAACGTCTGAAAACTTGTCCATACTTAGAAATATTTTAATTGTTAAACATAATTATATAACTTTATTGCAAATATAAATACTCCAAAGTAAAAATCAAGAAAATTGAATTGACAATTAATCCAAATTTCCAAAAATTCAATTTTGAAATCTATAATAGTAAACTCTGTTAAGCACTTAACTTACAAAAGAAAAACGGCAGCTTTTATACCTGCCGCTTGTAGTGGTGATCCCAACGAGATTGTCCGCGACATTGCTTCGCAATGCTTGTTCCACGGCGCTCATCGGCTATGGCCGACCGGCGTTCTTACGCCCGCCTTTCGCTTGTAGTCGAACTCGTCCCCACGAGTTCAAATCTCTCTCGGGCTCTTTACCACTATAAAAAAACCCCCTTTACGGAGGCTTTTTTATAGTGGTGATCCCAACGAGATTGTCCGCGACATTGCTTCGCAATGCTTGTTCCACGGCGCTCATCGGCTATGGCCGACCGGCGTTCTTACGCCCGCCTTTCGCTTGTAGTCGAACTCGTCCCCACGAGTTCAAATCTCTCTCGGGCTCTTTACCACTATAAAAAAACCCCCTTTACGGAGGCTTTTTTATAGTGGTGATCCCAACGAGATTCGAACTCGTGTTACCGCCGTGAGAGGGCGATGTCCTAGGCCACTAGACGATGGGACCATAACGTCATGTCAGTCTATTACCTCAAATTCACAAAATATGCAAGCACTTTTTCGCCACAAATCAGCACAAGCCCCGATTACTCTTAATTTTAGGTTGCAAATATGCCTCGGATATACAATAAACAGAATTGATAAAATTTTATTATCAACCAAAATAAAAAAAATATGAAAAAACTTCATTATTTTGTTTATGTATCATAGTTTAGCGAGCATTTTTATTTCGTATCCAAACGCAACGGTTTTTATCGCCAAAATAAAAAGCAATGCCGAAAAAACCGGAAAACAAAACCGTTTCACGACCAAAAGCACGACAAAAGTTGCAGACGTACAAATCAAATGAAAAAACTCTGCAATATCATTGTCTTAAATGAAGAACACACAGACGTACCGATTTGTTTCAGCGATCTGGACAGCAAAATATGCCCCATCTGCGCCATTTTGGCTTGCCCAAAAGCGAAAGAGCGCCTTCCCGGAAAAAAGGAATTGAAACCGACAAAAGATATATCGGCAATTGGACACAAGAATAACCAACACAAAAGACCGACTGCACCTGCAACCGGTCTTAATTTTTATAAAAAAACAAAACAGTCCTCCGCTCCGTTCCGAATTTTGACGTCTTCCGGCTATGACTGTTTGCCGGCCAGCGCCTTCTCCCAGGTGCTGAGACCGATCAGGCTCCAGTCAACGGGAATATGATCAACAATTTTCATATCGGCAAAATAACTGTCCTTGATATTGTCACCGAGCAGCGTTTCCACCACTACCACTTCTTTGGCCTTTTTCAGCTTGTCACGAATATCGGGATGGATATAATCCAAAATGATCTTTTGTTCGCGGTTACGCAGAAAAACGGCATGGTCTTTGCCGTCATAAATGATTTGCGGCGCAGCGGGATTGTCTTTTTTGGCGGTGAGAAAAATATAAAGTTCGCCGCCGTCGCCTTCTGCCACCACAAATTTTTTTTCGGTTACGTATTCGCTCACCGGCCGTCTCCGCCTATCCGTTCTGCTTTTTGGCATTCATGAACATGTTCTGCACGTTCTTCGCCACTTTGCGCATTTGCGACTTTGCCGCCTCTTTCACCTGATAAACCGGCACGGAATCAACGATTTTTCCGTCACGGTCATAACGGTTGACCACCGTCCCCGTATAGCGGCCGTCCTTATCGTACAGCTTTTCGCCGTTTTCTGCCTGTGCCACCATAAAATGAGTCGCGGAAACGATCATCGTATTCAACGCCGTGCGATCACTGTTCTCCTGACCGTCGAAATGCTTTTCGCCAGCGCCGCCCATTGAGGCAATTGCCTGCAGCCCGCCGGCATAAATCTGCCCGGCGGTTTCGGCATTTTCAACTTTCCCCATACCTTGCAGAGCCTTATAGGCCCGAAAAGCCGCGGCCAGATGCTTCACTTTGACGTTTTCCAACACTTTTTGGTTTAAAACATACCGGTCGAGGTTATCCATAAACTCCTGCATTCTTTTGATGACGGTTCTGCTTTCGCCCGCTCTCATTTTACGGTGCTCCTTATATTATCCTGTTTGTCAACATATCACGATTGGACAAAAAAGTCAACAACAGACACTACCAGTTGATCAGGTGGTTCAAATAAGCATCGACAAAAGCGGCGCGCTGATTCTGGTAGTCGAGATAATAGGCATGTTCCCATACGTCAATGGTCAGAATCGGCGTAAAACCATGGGCAACCGGGGTATCGGCATTGGAGGTCTTGACCACCCGGAGCATACCGTTGTCCTCAATCAGCCAGGCCCAGCCGCTGCCGAACTGGGAAACGGCCGCCGCCTTAAATTCCTCTTTGAACTTTTCCACCGATCCGAAATCGCGTTCGATTTTGGCCTTCAGCTCCGCGCCCGGTTCGCCGCCGCCGTTTTTGCGTATGGATTTCCAGAAAAAGGCATGGTTCCAGGCCTGTGCCGCATTGTTGAAAATGCCCGCGGCCTCCGGCTTGCCGACGGTCGAACGGATGATGTCGTCAAGATCCATGGACGCATACAGGGTGTCTTTGATCAGGTTATTTAAATTGTCAACATAGGCCTTATGGTGCTTGCCGTAATGAAACTCCATCGTCTTTGCCGAAATATAGGGTTCCAGCGCATCCATGGCATAAGGCAGTGCGGGTAATTCAAAAGACATTTGATCCTCCTTGAAAACAAATTGAAACACAACCATTATATAAGCACAATCGGCGCCGTTTCATCAAGACAAATCTGCAGATGCGCCGGCAAATAAAAAAATCCTGTTAATAAATGTTAACATTTCCGAAAAAAAGTTAACATTTATAATTTTGTCATATATGATGACAGACAAAAGAGAATTTTAGCGGCAAGGAGGCTCGAAATGCGTGTTTTATTGGTTGAAGACGACTATGCGGTTTCTCAAAGCATTGAAACCATGCTGAAAAAAGAAGGAATGATCATAGATACGACGGATTTGGGCGAAGACGGACTGGAAATCGGCAAGCTTTATGACTATGACATCATCATTCTCGACCTGATGCTGCCCGACATGAACGGATACGAAGTGCTCAAACGCCTGCGTTCGGCCAAAATCGAAACGCCGGTGCTGATTTTGTCCGGCCTGACCGAACCTGACAAAAAAGTCAAAGGGCTGGGTTACGGCGCCGACGATTACCTGACCAAGCCGTTTGACCGGGCAGAACTGCTGGCCAGGATTCAGGCCGTCGTCCGTCGTTCCAAAGGACATGCCAACTCCGTCATCCGCACCGGCGACGTCGAAGTCAACCTCGATACCCAGACCGTCAGCGTCAACGGCGAAACCCTGCACCTTACCGGTAAAGAATACGGCATTATGGAATTGCTTTCCCTGCGCAAGGGTTCGACGCTCAACAAAGACCAGTTTTTAAACCATCTTTACGGCGGCATCGACGAACCGGAACTGAAAATCATCGACGTGTTTATCTGCAAACTGCGCAAAAAGCTAGAAAAGGCCTCGGGCGGCAAAAACTACATCGAAACCGTCTGGGGGCGCGGCTATGTCCTGCGTGATCCGGACGAAAAAATTTAAGCGTTTCGTTTTCATCAAAAAAGCCCCGTTTGCCGCGGGGCTTTCGGCATTTTATACGGATGTCACGCACAAGCGGCGGCAATGCTCTTTCAGGCACGGCCGGTATGCAGGCTGACGCGGTTGACGTCAAAGCCCAGCTCGTCCACCGCCCGCTGCCACTTTTCCTCGTCTTTGGTCTTAAACAGCAGGTCCGGTGACGGTTCCACCACCAGCCAGTTGTTGTAAATGATTTCCTGTTCCAGCTGCCGCGGGCTCCAGCTGCTGTAGCCGAGCGCTATCAGGTTATAGCGCGGTCCTTTGCCGAAAGCGATGTCGTTCAACACGTTGACGGAGGAAGAAACGGCAAATTTGTCGTCGATCGGCAAAGTTCCCTCTCCGCGATAGTCCAGACTGTGCAGGACAAAACCGCGGATCCGTTCCAGCGGACCGCCCTGATGAAGGACGATCGGCTCAACCGGCGCCGTGCAGCCGATGTTAAACTGGCTGATGAGGTCGGAAAAATAAAACTCTTTCAGCTGTTTGTTCACCATAAAGCCCATGGCGCCTTCCTGATTGTGCATGCAGATATAGACCACCGAACGCGAGAAAACGTCGTCATCTATATGCGGCATGGAAACCAGACATTTGCCGGTAAGATAATTGTTGACCATTTTCACCCGCACCATTACTATTTGTTAAATCATGGTATATATAATAACATGGATCGGGGTATTTTTAAACTGCCAAATAAACGGGAACAATGAAAAAATTTTTTAAAGTAACGGTATTGCTGACGCTTCTTCTGCTCCGCTTCCCGGCGGCGGCGGAAGAAAAGCCCACGGTCATTTTGAACCTTGAGGAAAAGCCGCAGAGCCGGCCGGTCAGCCTGGAGGAAACCGTCACCCGTTTTCTTGATTCCGCAAAATACTTCGAACAAAAATACCCCGGCGAACTGATCGACGGTGACATTCACGAAGACATTGCCCGGCACCATCCCGAATTTACGCCGCAGGAAGTTTACGACTATCAGCAGTATCTGCGCGGCGGAATGAAAGTTTACCGCTATATCTCGGGGCTGATCGACAAATACAAACAAGCCCTGATTACGCCGGAAGAGCCGCCGCTTGTTGCCGACGACAGCGAATATGACCTCAGTTCTCCCGATTTTGACTATATCGACGCCGACGGCACGGTTGTGGTGCAGGACTTCAAAAAAATCATTTCTTACAGTCAAAATCCGCGCGAGATCAAGGCCTATCGGGCCAAATTTGCCAGCGAAGGCGCAAAAACGGGAAAAATGAAAGACTTTGAGGAACTCGGCCACATCTTTTCCCGACTGGAATTAAAAAAAATCCTGTTTTATGACATTTTTTACGACAATCCGCTGACCGGCAACCGCGGAATCGGCAAATGGCAGACCAAGGACGACTTCAAAATCCGGCTGATCACCGTTCAGAGCGGCGTCAACGAAAAGCAAAAAACGGAAGGACTGCTGCATCTTCTGATTCCCGACGGGTACTTCATAACCGCCGTTGACAGCGCACAATACATGAAGCCGGAAATCCGTTTTGACAACTCGGAAAACCTGAAAAAGGCGGAATATACGCTGCCGCTTCCTGCCCGTCTTGCCGGCAGCCGGGAAGACTGGACCGTTTACGTCGGCGAAACCGCCGTTCCCTTTACCGCGGAAGCGGCCGATCCCTCGCGGCCGATGACGCTGAGAGCGGACGTCAAACTCAATTTGTGCCGCAGCAAAGGCCAATGCGAAACCGTCCGGCTGACTCCGGAACTGCAGCTGCAGCCCGGCCATACCCGCGACAGTTCGGTCGCCACCTATGTCCGCATGATGTCCGGCTTCCTGAGGCCGCAGCAGCAGTCGGAACTGAAAATCGGCTCTTTCTCCCTAAAAGAAATGCAGACGGGGGGACAAGTGCTGACATTGACCGTTGACAGTCCGGAAACGATAGAATCGTTTAACATATTCGTCGGCAACGATGCGGGACTTGCTTTTGAGCGTCCCCGGGTTCGCATTGACGGCAGCCGGGCCACCGTCCGCCTGCTGCCGCTTGACGACAAATCTGACGCCGAGGGAAAAGAATTTGAAATTACCATTGAAGCCAACCGCAAATATGTTTTGCGCCAGACGCTTTCCCCCGTCCGCGGCAATGCGCCCGAACACGACCGCAGGAATCTCCTGACGGCAATGTTTGCCGCAGCGGTAATCGGCGGTCTGCTGCTCAATTTCATGCCCTGTGTCTTTCCGGTGCTGTCGCTTAAGCTGCTTTCGCTGACGAAATTCGGCGCCCGCAACGCTTCTTCCGTCCGCCGCAGCTTTGCCTTTACCCTGCTCGGCATCTGGCTGTCGTTTGCTTTGCTGGCCGTCATGCTGGCCGGGCTGAAGCGTTTCGGAGAAAACGTCGGCTGGGGCATGCAGTTTCAAAACCCGTGGTTTGTCAGCTTCATATTCTTTGCCGTCCTCCTTTTTGTCGCCCAGATATGGGGTATCGTCGAAATCAGGGTTCCCCGCTTCGTCAGCCACACGACAGACAGCGAAAACCGTCTGCTTCATTTTCTGACTGGCGCCTTTGCCGTGCTGATGGCCACTCCCTGCACGGCGCCTTATCTCGGCACCGCGATCGGTTTTGCCCTGGCCGGAAACTATGTTGACATTTTTGTCATTCTCGGCGGCGTTACCCTCGGATTGTCGCTGCCTTATCTGCTGCTGTGGCTGTTCCCGGGACTGGCGCTTATTCTGCCGCCGCCCGGCGGCTGGATGAAAAACGTCGGCCGTTTCATGCTTTTCATGCTGATGCTGACGCTGCTCTGGCTGCTGCATATCGCCGCCAGCCAGTCCGGTTGGTGGCCGGCCGTTCGTCTGGCCGTGTACGCCCTGCTGTTCTGGCTGTTTTTATGGCTGCGACATCTCAGCCTCAACCTCGACTATGAAAGCCTGCCGCCGGCCGTCAGGAAAAAAGCGGCGGACCGGATGGGGCTGATTTTTGCCGTCTGCGCCCTTCTCGTTTTTGCCGGCGCCTCGGTCGACAACCATTACGCCGCCGCCCGGAAGGAAGAACAAATCAGGCGCGACAACCTTGCTTCGATTACCATGGAAAAGGTCGGACAATATGTCCGGGAGGGCAAAACGGTCATCGTTACCGTCAGCGCCGACTGGTGCCTGACCTGCCGTTTCAACGACATCATGGTTTTTGAAAACCCGGCGGTTAAACAAAAAATCCAAAACCGCGGGGTGGTCATGCTTAATGTCGACTGGACCGTCAGCAACTCGGAAACGGCGGAATTCATGAAAAAATTCGGCCGCAGCGGACTGCCGTTTTACGTTTTGTTCAGCCCGCTCGTTCCCGACGGCATGGTGTTGCCGGAAATTTTAAGCGAACAGGAACTGAAACTGCTGATTGACAACATGAGCCTGTTCAGGCCAAATTCCTGATCGCGTTTCTGGCCAGTTCGTCCACCCGTTCGTTTTCCGCATGGCCGGCATGGCCTTTTACCCAGATCCAGCGGATTTCGTGCCCGCCGGCCAGTTCGTCCAGCCGCTGCCACAAATCGACGTTTTTGACCGGTGATTTCTTGTTGCTGGTTTTCCAGCCGTTTTTCTTCCAGTTGGGCAGCCAGCGGGTGATGCCGTCCATTACATATTTGCTGTCGGTATAAAGGGAAATGTCGCACGAGGTTTTTAACGCCGCCAGCGCGCTGATGACCGCCGTCAGCTCCATCCGGTTGTTGGTGGTTTCCTTTTCTCCGCCGGAAAGTTCCTTTTCAACCCCGCGGCAGCGCAGCAACGCCCCCCAGCCGCCGGGGCCGGGATTGCCGGAACAGGCGCCGTCGGTAAAAATTTCAACCCGGATCATTCCAGTTCCCCGCTTAAAAATTCGCTGAAAAACTCATTTAACAGCAACGTCGGATCGGCGTCTTCGCGCATGGTTCTGGCCACAAACGAACGCAGCCGGTTTTTGGGAATATAAATGCGAAAGTTGCGCGGCGCGGTACCGTCGGCGCCAATAACGCCGTCCAACAGAAAATCGCTTTCAATATAAGGCGACAGAATAATTTCCACGTTGGTGAAACGGACGATGCTGCGCGGCGGCACCCTCAGTTCCGGCCGGGTGATCAGGTTCAGCTGCCCTTCCAGCCCGGGAATGCTGTCCATCTGATTATAATTCAAGAAACGCACTTTGTTATATTCGCCGCCGTCTGTCGTTACCGTGCAGGAAAGATAAAGCTCGCGGGCAATAACGTTGCTCTGATTGTGGCCGCGGACGGAAAAGCTGATTTTCAGATACCGGTCGGGCGGCGAATCTATGCTGCTCGGATACAAAATGTCCGCTTCGCTGTTTTCCAGAACCGACAGCTGCTTGTCGGTAACCATCAAGTCTATCTCCGCCTGCGGCCGGCGGCCGAACATGCCGGCCAGCACCGAATACGGCGCCGGTACGTTGTTAGACCCCGAGCGGATGTAAAAAGTGTTGCCGATGGTCGTCATCAGCGGCGCGATCTCCGACTTGGGAATATAGGTAGCAACAAAGCCGTCGCCGTTTTCGTCAACGCTGACAATATGGTTGCGCACGCGGTTATGGCTGGGAATGGTGCAGCCGGAGATGGCGTTTTCCAGCCAGCTCAGAAAACGATGAACGTTCTGCACTTTGACCTTGGCCTGCGCCACGTCGCCCACTTCCGAACTGCGCGAACATTCCACCCCCCAGATCAGCACCCCGCCTTCGGAGTTGCCGAACCCGGAGATGGCCTTGGCCAGATTGCGGCGGTCATCTTTATGCAGCGCCAGACCGTTTTTGCCGGTAGAATCCGCACGTTTGAAGTCGAGAAACAGCTCTTCGGTCTGCGAATTGACGATATAATCGTCAATCGCTTCTTCCCCGAAATAGATCAGCTTTTGAAAAATATCTTCGGCGCGCGACATGGGCTCCTCCGTTGTCCGTTAACTTCTTCCGGCATTATAGGAGCAAAATATTAATTTTACCATAATTTTGTCAGGCTTTCAGCAGCCGGCAGACTTCATCATACCCGTAATGGCCGTCAACGTTGCCGACCAGCGCATAGGTCGGTTTGGAAGCAAAAATCGTTTCCGCCGCGGCACGGACGTCTTCGACCCCGACTTCTTCTATTTTGGCAATAGTTTCCTCAATCGGAATCGAACGATTGAACAGCAGCAGCTGCCGCGCCAGTTTTTCCGACACGGCGGAAGAACTCTCGAGTGACATCAAAATCGCCGACTTGACCTGTGCCTTGGCCCGTTTCAGCTCCGCTTCGCCGACCGGAGCCGCGGCAATTTTTTTGATCTCGTCAATCATCACCGGCAGCATCTTGTTGACCTGTTCGTTGTCGGTGGCGGCGGCAATTCCGGTAAAGCCGGCGCCGGTATAAAAAGTGGGAAAACTGTAAATCGAATAAACCAGGCCGCGCTTTTCCCTCACTTCCTGAAACAGACGGGAACTCATGCCGCCGCCCAAGACGGTCGACATCAGCATTGCCGCATAATAACGCTCGTCGGCATAGGAAAAGCCGTCAAAACCCAAAATCACCTGCGCCTGTTCGGTATCTCTTTTTTCGGCAAAATAACCGCCGGTATAATGCTGACGGTCGGCGGCAAAGGAAGTTTTGGCCTGCAAACCGGACAGCCTTGTTTCCACCATTTTTACCAGCTGCCCGTGGTCAACATTGCCGACCGCGCAGAAAACCATGTTTTCCGCCGCATAGTTGGTTTTCATGTAGGCGCGCAGCTCCCCGGCGCCGAAGCTCCTGACCAGACCGGCGGTGCCGAGAATCGGCCGACCCATCGCCTGACCGGCAAAAGCTTCCGCCTGCATATAGTCAAAAACGATATCGCCCGGATCGTCATAAGTCTGTTTGATTTCCTGCACTACCACTTCGCGTTCTTTCACCAGTTCGTCTTCGGCGAATTGCGGCGAAGTAACCAGTTCGCACAAAACGTCGACCGCCAGTTCCAAATCGTCCTTCAGCATTTTGGCATAAAAAGCGGTAAATTCACGGGAAGTATAGGCGTTGGTCTGTCCGCCCACATTTTCGATATCTTCGGAAATGGCCGCGGCCGAACGGCTGGCGGTGCCTTTGAATACCATATGTTCAAGAAAATGGGAAATACCGTTCATGTTTTCCCGTTCATAAGCCGAACCGGTATTGACCCAGATCCCGAGAGAAACGGTTTCAAATTGCGGATACTTCAGGCTGACAATTCTCAATCCGTTGTTTAATATGCTGATTTCAGGCTGCATTTCATTTCCTTTGCAAGTGTTGGGGCATAAACGTTAATTGTGGTGTAACACAGTTTTCAACACATCGTCAAGCCTTCTTTCCCTAACCTTTATTTTGTATTTTTTCTGATTTTCAACAGCGGAACAAAACCGAACAGATTTACGCAGAACGTGTCCTGAAAGGGTTCTTTTCTGATTTTCAGCAGCACCAGAAAACCAAACAGCTTCACCGTCCAGCACACTTTTTGACCCGCCCGGTTTGCGGCCAGTTCTTCCGTCGTATAATAACGGGCGATGATTTTTGCCTTTTCCGCCTTTGTCAGCCGGCTGCCGGAACTGGAAACGCCTCCGGCGTCAAAGTCGGCAACGACTACCGGCAAATGCCGGAAAACCCGGCCGGCCTTCATCCAGACAATCCATTTTTCGACATCCGACAAAACCCGGTAATTTTCGTTATAACCGCCCTGCTCGCGGAACAATGCGGCACGGATGAACGACGACTGATGGTTGATGCTGCCGTTGATAAAGAAATCGGCGTCAATGGCAACCGGCATTTTGTGTACCTTTCCCCGGCACAGCATGTCGCCGTACAAAACGTCCGCACCGTCACGGCTGCTGCCGCCGCCGAAAACCTGCTCCAAAACCGTTTTGTCGCAAAAGGCATCGCCGCCGTTCATGAAATTCAGCCATTCTCCCCGGGCGCGGGCGATGCCTTTGTTCATGGCGTTGTAAATTCCGTTATCCGGTTCGGAAATCAGCACGTCAATACGATCCCTGTATTCGTTCAGCACATCCAGCGTGCCGTCGGTCGAACCGCCGTCGACCACGATCCACTCAAAATCCTGCCAGCTTTGGCCGACAATGCTTTCACAGGTTTTGCGAATGTTTTTTTCATTATAGCATATGGTAATAACAGACAATTTCATACAAACGTTTCCTTATCCGATAGCAAAAAACTCTCCGGCCGGGAGAGTTTTTTTGCCGTTTAGAGGAAATATTCCCGCAGATAATTCGGCAGGTCGGCAATGTTGACACGGGTTTGTTCCATGGTGTCACGGTCGCGGACGGTTACCGACTCCGGCTGATTTTCAATCGTTTCAAAATCCACCGTCAGGCACAGCGGGGTGCCGATTTCGTCATGCCGGCGATAGGCCTTGCCGATGTTGCCGGTATTTTCCAGCGCTACCCGGCCGATACCGAGCTTAAGCAGGTTTTGTTTGATTTCATGGCATTTGGCCATAATCTGCTCGTTATTCTTTTTAAGCGGAATAACGGCCACCTTGATCGGCGCCAGATGCTTCTTCAGTTTCAGCACGATACGGCTGTTACCGCCGCCCAAGTCTTCTTCGGTATAGGCTTCCGTCATCACCGCCAGGACACCGCGGTCAACGCCCATCGACGGTTCGATCACAAACGGAACCACCCAGCGGTTGCTTTCTTCGTCGCGGATGCAGAGCTTCTGCGTCGATTCCGGGTTTTCATGGCAATGAGAAGTCAGATTAAGTTCGTCCTGGCCTTTGGTGTGGTTGCCGAGGTCATAGTCGGTGCGGTTGGCAATGCCTTCCAGCTCTTCCATACCGTGCGGGAACTGATATTCGATATCATAAGTTGCCTTGGAATAGTGTGCCAGGTCTTCTTTGGGGGTGGTGTAAATGTTCATGTGTTCACGCACCAACCCCTGGTCAAGCCACCATTTGATGCGAATGTCTTTCCAGGTTTCGTGCCACTTTTCGTCTTCGCCCGGCATCACGAAATATTCCAGTTCCGCCTGTTCAAACTCGCGCACGCGGAAAATGAAGTTGCGCGGCGTGATCTCGTTGCGGAAAGACTTGCCGATCTGGGCAATGCCGAACGGCAGCTTGCGGGAAGTGGCGTCAACCACGTTTTTAAACTGGGTAAAGATAGCCTGTGCGGTTTCCGGCCGCAGATAGCCGAAAGAAGAACCATCGTCGACCGGCCCGATCGCGGTTTTAAACATCAGGTTGAACGGCCGCGGTTCGGTCAGATCGGTCGAGCCGCAGTTGGGGCACTTGCCGTCTTTGATGTGGTCGGCGCGGAAACGGCCTTTGCATTTGCGGCAGTCGGTCATGGGATCGGAAAACGTATCTTCATGGCCGGAATAGTGAAGAACCTTCTGGTTGGTGAGGATGGCGGCGTCAAGCCCTTCCACGTCGTCGCGTTCGTAGACCATCGCCCGCCACCACGCGGCCTTGAGGTTGTTCTTCAGTTCCACGCCCAGCGGACCGTAATCGTAAACCCCCTGCAATCCGCCGTAAATATCGGCGTTTTGAAAAATAAAACCGCGGCGTTTGCACAATGACACCAACTGATCCATGGATGTTGCAGGCATTTTTTTGTCCTTCCGGTAAAGATAAATGTTGTTGATTAATTACTTTCCTTGTCTTATAAAATATCTCTGTGAAAATAGCAAGCGGAGATGATATAAAGATGGCAAAAAAAGTAAAAGTAGCGCTGATCTACGACTTCGACGGAACCCTGAGCACCACCGACATGCAGAACTACGGGCTGATCCCCACTTTCGGCATGTCGTGCAAAACTTTCTGGAACAAGGCCAACACTTTCGGCGACCAGAACATGATGGAGCAGATCACCAGCTCAATGTATTACGTGTTTAAGACGGCCAAAGACAAAAAGATTCCGCTGACCCGCGAACTGTTTTTCGAATGCGGCAAAAACATCCAGTTTTTCGAAGGCGTGGAAAACTGGTTTGAGCGAATCAACCATTACGGCGACATGCTCGACCTTGAGATCGAACACTATGTCATTTCCGCCGGATACGAGGAAATTATCGAAGGCTGCGCCATCCGCAAATATTTCAAGGAAGTTTACGGCTGCGCCTACGCCTATGACGACAAAGGCGAAGCGGTCTGGCCGGCGCGGGTGGTCAACTATTCCACCAAAACCCAGTACCTGTCCAAAATCAACAAAGGCCTCGGCAAGCTCGACGACCGCGGGGTCAACGAATTTATGCCCGACGAAGAAAGGCCGATCCCCTTTACCCGGATGATCTACTTCGGCGACGGCATGACCGACATCCCCTCCATGCGGCTGGTCAAAAAAGGCGGCGGCTACTCAATCGCCGTCTACAAGCCGAAAAGCCAGGACAAGAAAAAAGCCGTCAAAATCTTAAAAGACGGCCGGGTCAATTTCGCCCTGCCCGCCGACTACCGGGAAGACGAACAAATCGATACCGTGGTCAAGACCATCCTGGTCAAGCTGGCCACCGAACGAGATCTTAACATTTTGCAGGAAAAAGAAGAAAAAAAGAAACTAGAAGGCTAAGCTTTCCCCGGCTTACGCAGGCAGCATCAACCGTTTCAAGTTGTAACCCGTTCACAAATCCTGCATATCCGCGACCGGGGGAAAAGTCTGCCCCGCCTGCCGGCGCAGACGTCCGGATCATAAAAAAAAGCGGCCGCCCGGCCGCTTGATTTATTTGCGCTTCGGATCAATCGTCAATATCTTCAATTCTCTCAACCTGAAAATCCGACGTATAAAAATAACGCCTTTTGACATACTGCCCCGACAATATAAGCGGCAGGAAGTCTTTGTCCGCCGCCCTCATCCGATCATAGGGAACGGCATTTTTATCCTGCCAGAACACATCGACTTCTTCCGCACGCGGCGTCAGCTTTCCCGAAAACTCCGTGCTTTTGAAAACGTGCACGTAAAAATCCATGGTCGGAAACTCGATATACCCGACTTCCACCGGATTTTTCACGGTAATGCCGGTTTCTTCAAAAGTTTCTCTGATCACGCAGGCCCGCATGTCCTCGCCGGGTTCCTTTTTGCCGCCCGGGAAATTAAGGCACCCCTTATTGATGCCGCGATGATTGCGTATCATCAGGTAACGGCCGTTTTCAACATCTTCGACAATCGACAGCGACGCTTCTTTCATTTGCTTTCCCCCTCAGACCTTAACCTGAGAGAAGGCTACAAATTTCCTTTGCCGAAGTCAATCTTTTTCAAATTTTTTCCGTTGGGCGCAAATGTAATTTTCCCGCTTTCTCCGCAATACCCTTAACAATCAATTAAACAATTTGCGATAGCATTTTCCCGTTGAACGACAAAAAGGAATTGAATCATGAAACTTATCCGGCTTGTCCTGTTGAGCGGATTTTAGCTGCTGTGCGGCTGCCCAAACGGCATCGGTGCCGATTATCTTGACCAAAAGACATACGCGCTTGAAGACGAAGCCTCCTATGCCGTTCTGATTTATGACATTCATAATTCGTTCATCCTCTCCCTGCTGGGCGTGCAAAGCGACGGCCCCGACCAGGCCGGACAGATTGAGGCACTCAGAAAACGGGACGAATACGCCGTTCTTGACCAGGAACTCTTTGCCGCGCTGGTCAAAGGAAGCATGAACCTGCCGGCAATCAAAGAACGCACCATCAGGGAAATCCGCAAACAGAAGATCAGCATATGGAAAAGAAAATTCTCTTTCACAAAACTCGCAAAAGCCGCAAGTTACTACAATCAGGAACTCGACCAAAAACTGAAAAGCTTCAATAAGGCCGGAAGCCTCAACCTGGCGGAAGCTTTCATCGACCGTTATATTTTTGATCCTGACATTGACTACGGCCTGTTTGAAGAAGGTCTGCCGATCCCTCTGGTCAACAGTGCGGTATCAATCGCCGTTACGCGCTTTGACAACCGCAAATGGCACGAAAAAATTTTCAAATGCGGCAAGGAACAGGCGGCCCGCAACAAAGACTCTTCTTTAGACGAGCAACTGCTTCCCTGTTTTAAAGACTATTCCCGCGCCGTTTCGAAAGAAGCGGCAAAAGTTGCCGGAGAGCTTTTGCCGTATCGAATCTATTTTGAAAACATACAACCGGTGCCGGACAAAACCGAAATGGTCACGAAGACGGCAAGTCTTACATGTGGGTTCCGAAAGAATAACCGTTTTCCGGTATTATGCCCCCTGCTTTAAACGGAACCGCCGCAAAAACGAACCCTGCGGCCGGTTCCGTTTTGCCCTCCGCCAAACCGACATGCGGCGTTTCCCGCCCGCCGGCATTATCAACTGCCGTTCAACCGCTTTCACCGAAAAACAAAAACATATTTTTGCCGGCCGGCAAAGTTTTCGTTTAAATCATCCGCCCGTCTTATATTTTTTCTTTTAACATTTTTTTGACATGTCATAATCGTTGTGGTAGTTATTTTAGACAATCAATGATGTGAAAGGTAAACGGATATGAACATCGACGACAACGGTTTTATAAACTTAAGCAACGGCCTGGCCGAATGCAAAATTTCCCTGTGGGGCGCCAATATCGTATCATACCGCCCGAAAAACGAAGAACATGACATTTTCTGGCTCGGCGAACTTAACAAATTCGACAATGTTCAGGCCATCCGGGGAGGCGTTCCGATCTGCTGGCCGCGGTTCGCGGAAGAAAAACTGAACGGCAGGCTTCCCCGCCACGGCTTTGCCAGAATCTCCGGCTGGAACCTGAAAAACGTTTCGGTCGACGAAAACAAAATAGAAGCGCGGCTTTTCCTCCTGCCCGATGCGAAATACGACGTCAACATAAGGGCAGATCTTTTCATCAAAATCACCGACAAGCTCGAATATCGTCTGGAAACGACAAACGACGGCGACCAACCCTTTGAATTCAGCGAAGCCCTGCACGCCTATTTTAACGTCAGTTCCGTTGACAACGTCAAAATAAAAGGTCTGGCCGGCCATGACTGCAAAAACTCACTGGACGGAAACAGCTATACGCTGAAAGGCGATCTGACGATCCGCGGGGAATTTGATTCTGCATTCACAAACCATAAAGGAACCGTGGAAATCGAAGACAGCGCGTTTAACCGCGTCATATCGATAGAAAAAAGCAACTCAAACACAACAGTCGTCTGGAATCCCGACAAAGACCTGGCCGAAATGAGCAAGGGACAATACAAAAACTTCGTCTGCGTGGAACCTTCAAACCAGGGAGACGCTTTTGTCCGCCTGAATCCCAAGGAAAAACACGAAATAGCCATGACAATACGAACCAGGAAACTGAAATAGGCGGACCTTTCCACCCACTGCGGCAGAAACCGCTGCCGCAGACATCTCTCCGTTATGGCCGGAACCGCTGCCCGAAGCGGCGGCGGGCGGTTTAAATGCCGGACATGCAAACGGCATTCTCCCGACAAAACAAGTTTCCGCCTAAATCTCCCACCGGCACCGATCCAAATCGACATGATCGTCGTTTTTGAAAAACACTCCTTCGCCGAGCAGCAGACGTTTTTGTTCTGCCCAGCCGGGAACCAGCCTGCCGCAGTGATTGACGATCCGATGACAGGGATAATCGCCGTAATATTGCGCGCGTCTGAGAACCAGACCGACCAACCGGGAATTTTTACGCCGGCCGATCAGGCGCGCAATCTGCCCGTAGGTTGCCACCCTGCCTTCCGGCACTTCTTCAACAACCGATAAAATTTCATAGGCAAGCTCTTCGTCCAATATACGTTTCATATCCGTTTCCGATAAAACATGCGCGTTTATCATATATAACGGGAAAACAAAAAACAAGCACAATCGGCAAAAACCGAGTTGATTTCCGCCGGGCAACGCATTATGCTAAAAAAACGAATTGTTATCACAAATTCAGAGACACCTGCAAAATGCTGTCGGAAAAACAAACGGAAACATACTTTAAACAAGCCGTGGAAGAGCTGTACAAAAACGACGGATATCTGTTTGATCCCGATCACGGACTGCACGAACAAACCGTTTCGCACCGTCTGGCCGTCTATTTGGAAAGACGCTTTTTAAAAAATAAAACCTTCAGAACATGCAATTTGTCCGTTGACTGCGAATACAACAGAAACCGGGACGACTGCAAAAAACTGTACGGTCCCTGTATGGATTGCCGTGAATCATGCCGCATAAAAGAACTGAAAACGCCGTTTGTTTACGATCGCCGTTCATATTCCGACGCCCGTGATTTTGTCCGCAGCTATCCTGAAGGAAAGCCCTGCCGTCCGGATATTATCATCCATCAAAGGGGCGAAAATCATCCGACCAACATCCTCATCGTCGAAGTAAAGAAAAACTCAAACCGGGAAAACGGACACAAAATCGTCGATCTGATAAAACTGTCGGCCTTTACCTGCCGTAAAGGCGACAGCGAATATCAATACCAATCCGGTTTTTATTTTGAATACGGACAAACTACGGCCATGTCTGTCCGGTTTGAGGGCGGAGAAATCGTCAAAGAACTGAGATTCAACGTCCCAAATCGGACATGGGAAGACCTTACCCCTGCTCTTTAGCCTCCAGCTCCGCGAACTTTTGAGCCATCGTCGGGTTATTTTTGGTCAAACGCTTAACGGTCAGATCCTGAGCTTTGTTGTTCGCCAGCCGCAAGTTGTTTTCCGAAGACAACAGGGCGTCTTTGGTTTTCTGCAAATGGTCGATCGTCTTGTCAATCTCCTCTATGGCTTTGCGGAATTTATCGCTGGCCAACTGATAGTTTCGCCCGAACTTATCCTTAAAATCGTTCATTTCCGCTTCGAAATTTGAAATGTCAATATTCTGGTTCTTATATTCTGCCAATTGTTTACGATATTGAACCGAATTCAAAGCTGCATTTCTGAGCAATGTAATCATTGAGATAAAAAACTGCGGACGAATGACGTACATCTTCGGATACTTGTAGGAAACGTCAACGATGCCGCAATTATACAGTTCGTTATCGGCTTCCAAAAGAGAAACCAGCACGGCATATTCACAGCCTTTTTCCTGACGGTCCTTATCCAGTTCTTTCAAAAAGTCCTCATTTTTATGTTTGGTGGCCGTCGTGTCCATCTCATTTTTCATCTCAAACATAATAGAGATAAACTCTACGCCCTCTTCCGTCGATTCACGGTAAATGTAGTCTCCTTTGCTGCCTGTTTTCGCATCATTGTCTTTTTCAAAATAGGCTTTTTGAAAACCCGTCGCCCGGAGCTTGTTAAACTCGATTTCGCAATGCTGTTCCAAAGTTTCCCCGACCATTTTGGTGGACATTTTGGCTTTCAGGTCTTTGTAAAACTCAATCTGCGTATCTTTTTCCTTGAGCTTTAATTCATAATTTTCTTTTAAGCTTTGTTCTTTGACGAGGGTATCTTTCGCCGTTTCCCGCAACTTAATGTTCAGTTCGGCAATTTGCCTGTCGCGCGCAACGATTTCATCGTTTTTAGAGGTTACGGCCGCGGCTACGGCAAGTTGCTTATCCTTATCACCGGCCAGAATTTGCGCTTTCAACTTTTCAATTTCCTGCTGCAAACCGGAAACACTCCGGGCTTTTTCCAAATCTTTATCTTTGCCGAGGGTAATAAGTTGTGCTTTAAGGTTAGAAATCTCCAAATTAAGCGAGGCCAGCGATTGCGCCTTGTCCATCTCCGCCTTGTTTTCCACCAATTTAAGCTCATTTTGTTTTTCCCGGTTGAGCTGCTCAATGCGCTCCCGGACAGCGTCATGAAATTCGGCGTCACGAACCTGCGCCACGATCGCGGCATAGCCGGACTCGTCAACCGTAAACACTTCTCCGCACTTCGGACATTTTATCTCAGGCATTATTGTTACTCCTAAAAATCTTAGCCTCAGATTAAAACATCTATGGTTAAAGTCAAACAAAAGATGATCCGTAATACCCTCATTACTTTTAATAACAACCTTTCGAATCCTGCAATTTCAGCTGATCAGGACAAATTCGGAACAGCTGAATTATAATTTCCCTCATCTTTTGGTTACAAGAATATTTATCCGGCAAATCGATAATTTGTCGTTTGCAATAAAAATACCCTGCAACCAATCGGCCACAGGGTATTTTGCGCTACGGATCAAACGCTTAAAATTTATATTTAGCGTTAATCAAACCGGTGTGGTCTTGGTAATCCTCACGGAATTTGCCTTCATAACCGAACGAAAGTTCCACCTTGTCGTTGACTTCCGCAGTTACGCCGGCACCGAATTCCATTCCGAAACGGTCAAGAGCTTCGCCTTCAACCGCATAAGCCGAACCGTTGGCCAAGGTTACGACCGAATTAACGTCATCGTTAAACAGGTCATAAGTCGCGGCAATTCTGGCTTCCGGCTTAATGTTCATACCATTGGACAGCTCAAAGTTTTTGCTGATTTTGGCTCCGATAACACCGGTCAAAATGTCGCTGTCATTGGCAGATACACGTTGGTCGGCAGAATCTTTATAAGCGTCCTGCTTGATATGAACATAACGCAAGCCGGTTTCCGGTGTAATGCCTAAGCCGTTGATATTCATATCGTAACCGGTCATTGCCTGTAAGCCAAAGGTTTCGACATCGTAATCAGCCTTAACACCAACTCCGGCAACATTCTTGCTTTCTTCATAATCAGACCAGCCATAGGTCGCAATACCGTTTACATACCAGTTGCTTGGTTTGTATTCACCGTACAAAATTGCCGTGTGTGTATCAACATCGGTTGAACGCATAAAACCGTCAATATCCGTATTGGTGTAAGCGTAACCAATACCAACCTTCGTATCATCAGTTACAAACTTCTCGGCACCGAATGCAACACCAGCAGAATCTGCGTCAAAACCTTTGGCTTTGGATGTATCGTCCAGCTTGGATTTGTTAAACATTCCCTGAACCCACACGGCTGCACGTTCAAAAATGTTATCGCCGGAAGACATACCTTCACCACCGGTTGAGATTGACCCGCCAGTCAAGCGTGTGCTGACTGCTCCGAATACCTGATTTGCAGTTTCGGTTTGGGTTTTCTGTACCATCGGTGCAACTTCAGGTGCAACAGCCGTCAACGCGTCAACATAAGCCTGTTCGTTATTCTGCGACAAATCGTTTAAGACCGAAGCAACCGCTTTGGCATTGTCGCTTGCTGTTGATGATTGTACCAACGTATCCCAAGCTTCAGCTGTTTGGGCATTGTTGGCCGAACCGCCGGCGTCTGCCACGACATCGGAAGCCGAATTTTCATAGGTAATGTCAAAGTTCTTACCGTCTTCCGAGGTTACCTTATAACGGTTATTGGAAATCTCATTGGTAAAGTGATTGTCTACATTGCCTTTCAGCAAAGCCACATCTTCCAAAGTCTGGCCGATTTCCATTTTCTTGGTAATGTTCAGCGCCAGTTTGGATCCTTCTTTGCCGGTAATATTTGCTGCTTGCAGAGAACCGTTACCGCCGTCGGTAATTTCCAGCTTCAGCGTTGAACCGGAATTAAATGTTGCATCGCCGTCAATAACCGCATTATTCAACCCGACGTTCATAACGCCGCCGCTTGTCATATTGACATTGCCGGTAATCTTTCCGCTGTTTGAATTAAAGTTAAGCGTTCCGTTGCCGTTCAGGCTGGTGTCCAATGTTCCGGCAATATTCAAAATTGCTGCGGAACCAAGCTGAGCCGTTGTCGGCGTTTGATCGTTTCCGCCATAGATTCCCAGAGTGCTGCCTTCGGCAATATTGATTGTACCGCCGTTAATGTTAACGTTTTTGCTGCTGGAAATTTCAGCCTGTTTACCGGTAACGTTGATTATTCCACCGTTGATATTCAAATCATACGCCGGATATTCATCGGGCTTGTAATCAGCAATATTGTTAAGAATGGTATCAGTGCCCTTCATATTGATGGTACCACCGGTGATATTAAATTCTTTGCGGGCATATAATCCGGTTTCAACAGATGTATCATCACCCATAAGGTTAATCTCACCACCGGAAATGTTGATATTTCCGTCCCAAGCATTCATTTCCGTATTGGTCAGCTGCATTTTTCCGCCGCTGACATCCAGATTCTCAAATCCGTCTGATGAAACATTGGTGTGAATAAACTCACCACCTTTAATGTTAAGGTTTTTGATGCCGATTTCACCACTAGGCTCTTTTTCCTCAAAAGCATCTTTTATTTCCTGAATTGTACCGCCTTCAAGATTAACATTACCGTTTTGAGCCATAAATTCGGTATCGGTGATTGTTCCGTTTTTAATGGTAATACTCCCATGTTCAGATAAAACAGTTCCTCCGTCGGAAGTATACGAGCCGCCGTCAATAATGATTTCTCCGGCTGCACTTAAGTAGGAATCTTTCAAAGTAACTTCAGAGTTTTCCAGTGTAAGATTACCATCAGCCCAAACGCCGTAGTTATCTGGTGCTTCAGTAGAAGAGGTTGAGCTGAGATTCGTATCTTTAATGATAATGTTGCCATTGGCTTCCAAATCCGAATCATTCATGGTTACGGTTGCACCATCCAACAATATATTGGAGTTATTGGGCTGGTCATCGGCATCATTTCCGGCTTCCAAAACGCTGTTTTTCAAATCCAGTCCGCCCAAAACCGTAATATCATGTTCGGTTTTGATATTAGAAGTTTCAATATTTAATGAACCTTCTTTTTCTACTTTGATTGATTTGTAGTAATATGGTTCTTCGTCCATTCCCTGATTGCTGATTGGGGTTTGAGAATCTACAATCAAATCTTCTCTTACCTGAGCAAAAGCATTATTGGCAGAAAATAAAGCCACTAATGCCGTTGTAATTAAAAGTTTATTTTTCATACGATTAAACATCCTTTTTCTAACTAGTTAAAGAAAAACCCGCTTTTCTTTGAAAGGCGGGCGGATGTTCAGAAACCGTATACTAACAAACGGCTCGGCTTATTTGGCTGAGCCTTATTCACCGACATCCGTCCATTAGACAAGAAGTCGGCACAGTTTTTAAGTCGTGTGCACACGACTGTTAGTATTTTCAAGGGTTTCTGACGCCCTAAGCAGTTTCCTGCTCGTTTCTACTCTATAAAGTAAATGAGTTAGAATCAAGTTAAATCATCAAAAACCCTCTGGAATTTTTAGAAATAAACTTTTATAATGCTTTTTATAAGAGGTTGAAATTTATGTTAAAACTGTTTGCCATATTATTTTTGCTCAGCGGCTGCAACAGTATTGCCATTCCGCCGGCGTATGTTTATAAAGAAATCCCAACAAGAGGCTTTATGCTTGCCAGCTGGCAAAAAATAACCGATCCCTTCGGAACTTATAAAATATACATTGAAGGAGACGGTTATGCTTTTAATGCTCACGGCCGCGCCACGCAAGACCCGACACCTAAAGGAATACTCATGCGGGAATTGGCCTTTGGGGACGATTCTCCTAATGTCGTTTATCTTGCAAGACCATGCCAATATATTAAAAGTCCGATTTGTTCTAAACGTCATTGGACAACTGCCCGTTTTGCACCGGAAGTTATTAACGCCGAATATGAGGCAATTAAAAATATTGCCGGCGACAATCCGGTTATTTTAATTGGATTCTCCGGTGGGGCGCAAGTTGCAGGCTTGATAGCGTCAGCCAAACCGGGCTTAAATGTCAAAAAAATCATAACCATTGCCGGAAATCTTGACCATCTGGCGTGGACACAATATCACAACCTGCCGCCGCTTAATGAATCAATGAATTTGGAAAGCTACCGTAAACAGTTCGCCAGAATTCCGCAAATCCACTATGTCGGCAGTAACGATGAAGTCATGCCGCCGTTATTGGTGCGTGATTTTGTCGGTAAAGACACGAGGGTTTTTGAGGTTAGGGGCGCAACCCACAATTCCGGCTGGGAAGAAATTTATTCTCAAATCTGGAATGAAAAGTGATTTTCGGACAATTAACGGATAAATACCTATGCAGCAAACAGCTATAAATCTCATCATATTAATTTGTCTTTAAAGGGAATGCCTAAATTGCATTCCTTTTTTATTGAAGTCGTCAAATTCCTTTTAACTGATTTATTTTCCTTCTATTTTAAGGGAGAAACAAAGGAGCTATTGCTAAATTCCCGTCTATTATAATAGCTATTTTATTTCTATTATAATACTATTATAGGTTTCTAAATTTGCTCTCAATTCCTTGCTACGCAACACATTCCGCAAAAAGCAAAGGAAATAACGACTTCCATTTCGGGAAATAACGACTTCCGATAAAGGAAATAATAGTTTCCACCGGTGGAAATAAGAGTTTCCGTTTCAAGAAAACCGGAAATAACGGTTTCTCGTGCCTAAAACAGGTGGAAATAACGATTTCCGGCAGGGATTTTGTTCAAACGAAAATCCAGAGTTCTTCTTCAATAAATATTTGTGAGACGAATTTTTATGAGGAGAAAACATGAGCAAAAGCAAAGCTGAGCTATCCATAACCAAACGTTTGCTATTGGATTTTATTAAATACAAAACCAACAATAATCATACATTTTTCATGGGGAATGATAAAATCGCTGCCGCCCTCGGATTGACGGTTAATTCTGCCAAAGTGATGGTAAACGAACTGATCCGCGAGGGATACCTTCTAAAATCTACGGGCATCCACGGCCGCAGAGTGTTAAACCTCTCCGGCAAACCCTACTTAACCATCTCTTGCATCGATTTAAGCAACATAGATAAACGCATCCTCGCCCAAGAAGTCCTAAACTACCAACGCGATGCCGAATACTACAAACACCAATACGAACTAGAAAAAGCCAGGGCAGATAGACTAGCGGAGGAAGTAGGAAGGATGAAATGTCATAAAGGCTAAATGTCCATAACGTTATCTGTCCAAAGTTCGCATTGTGTCATCACAGTTTGTACAGCATCTTCCATTCCTTCAGGAGGATATTTATGCTTTTTCAAAAGTTTTTTAATCAGCATACGCATTTTGGCTCGGGCGGCTTCTCTTTTTTGCCAGTCAATACTTTTATTTTTGCGTAAAGTATCCGTCAATTCCTTTGTTATGGCAATAAGCTCATCATTTTCGTAAAAATCTTTAACAGCTTGAGGCTTTGTTAATGCATCATAAAATGCTAATTCATCTCGAGCAAGCCCTAGTTCTTTTCCTTCTTCATGAGCGACAGAAATTTGCTTTGCCAAATTCAGCAACTCCTCAATCACTTGCTCATTAGTCAGCATACCATTTAGATAACGATTCATTGCTTCTTGAATTATTTCACTGAATTTTTCTGATTTAACAACATTTGTTTTGCGATAAATAGAAATTTGCTCATTAATAAGTTTCTTTAATAACTCAACGGCGAGGTTTTTCTCTTTCATTTTTGATATTTCTTCCAAAAACTTTGGATCAAAGAGAGAGAATTCTTCTTTGACATCTGAGAATAGGTTAATAACACCATCACTCTTGATACTTTGTTTTAATAGCTCGTTAATTCTAGCATTAATTTCCGGCAGGGATATTTTTTTACCAACACCAGTGCTCGTCAAACGCAATACAAGAACACGTACAGCTTCCATAAAGGCTGCCTCAATCCGCAATTCTTCACTAACTAATGATGAGCACAAGGACAATGCTTGATGCAAAAGCAGGGCTTCTTTGATAAAAGTATCTTTTTGTTGTTCTTTTTCCCTTGCAATAATAAAGTTTACGGCACCACTGATTGTTTTTGCACGGCCTAAGTTTGAACTTTTGGCAAAATTGCTATAATCAAATCCATGCAATAAATCACGGCAAACATCTAATTTTTCTAAGAATTTAGGATAAGCAACTTTGTTGATATTTGTATCTCCATAATTTTTCTTATCTCGAATCGTATAATCATTCATAGCCTGTTTTAATGCATTGGCTATACCAATATAATCGACAACTAAGCCACCGACTTTATCTTTGTATACACGGTTAACACGGGCAATAGCCTGCATCAGATTATGTCCTGACATTGGTTTGTAAATATACATTGTTGCAAGAGACGGCACATCAAAACCGGTTAACCACATATCAACAACAATAGCAATTTTCAGCGAATCATTATTGTCTTTAAATTTACGAGCTAATTCTTCCTTATAAGTTTTGTTACCAACAATCTTGTGCCAGTCCTCAGGATCATTGTTGTCAGAAGTCATCACAACGGCAACTTTTTCTTGCCAATTAGGGCGAAGTTCTAAGATTTTGCAATATATTTTCATAGCAATAGGACGTGAATATGCAACAATCATTGCTTTGCCAGTTAATAAGTCGGCACGATTATTTTCATAATGATCCAAAATATCGGTTACTAAAGAATTGATAGTGCTATCATCTCCAAGGATTGTTTCCATTTGTCCAAGTTGTTTTTTACTCTTTTCAATCACTTCGGGATCAGCATTGTGAGCCATAAGGTCATATTCGGCATCAATCAAATGCAAAACTTCTGGTTTCAGGTGAAGTTTAATTACGCGGCTTTCATAATAAACAGGACGGGTTGCACCATCTTCTACCGCCTGAGTCATATCATAAACATCAATGTAATTTCCAAAAACCTCGCGTGTGCTACGGTCTTTGGTGGAAATCGGTGTGCCGGTAAAGCCAATATATGTTGCATTGGGTAAAGAGTCGCGAATAACGCGAGCAGTACCAATTTTAATTTTGCCTGTTTTTTCATCTATTTTTTCTGTCAGGCCATATTGTCCACGATGAGCTTCATCAGCCATAACAATAATATTGCGCCTTTCAGATAATGGTTCACCAGATTCCTCAAATTTTTGCATGGTGGTAAAGAAAATTCCATTAGCTTTAATTCCTCCCAAGAGTTTTTTGAGGTGAGCTCGGCTTGTTGCTTGAATGGGTTCTTGGCGCAAAAAGTCTTTGCATTTGGCAAATTGTCCATAAAGTTGGTCATCTAAGTCATTGCGGTCGGTAATTACTACAATTGTTGGACCGTTTAAGGCTTTTTGTAAAAGATGTGCATAAAAGACCATAGATAAAGATTTTCCACTGCCTTGCGTGTGCCAGAATACGCCGCCTTTACCATCTGTTTCGGTTGCTTTTTTCGTTGATGCAATTGCTTTTTTTACAGCAAAATACTGGTGATAAGCGGCCATAATTTTAACGAGGCCTTTGTTTTCATTAGAAAAGCAAATAAAATTCTTCAAAATATCAAGCAAGCGTTCTTTTTGAAAAATTCCTTTAAAAAATGTATCAAATTGGGCATATTGAGTATTTTCATAAGAGCCATCAACAGTTTTCCATTCCATAAAGCGATCTTCACCGGAAGTGATTGTGCCAGCTTCTGAAATAAGCAAATCACTCATCACGCAAATTGCATTATAAATAAACATGGATTGGATTTCGTGTTTATAATTCTGAATTTGTCGGTAGGCTGCGGAAGCGTCGGTTTCTTCTCGTGAGGGGGATTTTAGTTCCATCAACACCAGTGGCAAACCGTTTATAAAAAGCAAAATATCCGGACGTTTTTCGCTGTTTTCAACAAAAGTCCACTGATTTGCAATAATAAATGAATTATTTTCGGGATTAGTATAATCTATCAAATAGACAATTGTATCTTTAGGTTCGCCTTTTTCTGTATAGCGGACGGTAATTCCGTTTTGCAGATAATCCATAAAAAGTTTATTTTTTTGCGCTAATTCGGCATTTTCGAAGTTTTTGAGTTTATATAAAGCCTCTTTAATAGCGCTTTCAGGTAACTTGGGATTGATTTTATAAAGGGCATTAACAAGCACATCGTCATACAAAGGAGAATAAAAATCTCTGTCCTCAATATCCGGCCCATAAACATGAGTATACCCCATATCTTCAAACAACTCAATAATGGAGCTTTCATAAGCATTTTCATTTACAGGGTTTGTAAAATTGTTAGTCATGGGCAGTATCCTTTGTTATTAAGGGTTTTGTATAACAATCTATATTTTTATCTAATTCAATAGTTGCGTCATTTGTAACAGCATAAATTTTAGCTTCTAAGAAATTCGTTACAGCTTCGGAACGAGTATTACGCTTTATTTTCACAATTTCATAAGGAGAAATTACGATAGGTTCTTTATATGCCCGCCAGAATGTGTATTCTTTATCTTTTATCTTTATATAAATATGAAAAATCAATTCAACTTTATTTTTATTGTTGGATATACAAAAATTTGATATATCCCATTGTTGTTGCGTGTTGTCGAACAACTGTTCTGGCAAAACAATATTTAAACTATGGCCTGTTCTTTCCTGTTTATCGTCTTCCGCAATTTTAGTCATTGTTTTGTTTAGCCTAAACATAGCAAAAGTAAGAATTGCAGTAAAAATAGTAAGGATTAATGTTATGACCGATGAAACTATATTAATCAAACTCATTTTTTTATCCTTACTCAAATTTTTCTTGCTTTACTATTTCTTTGAATATCCTTATGAATGTTTCAACTTCTTCTTTAGAAAGTTTTTTCTTAAAATATCCAACATTAGTAAAAACGGTAACCGCCCCTTTTTTTATTTTGTCCATGTTATTATTTGACACAATACGTTTTAATTCTTCCCTATACAATTCTCCCATGGTCATCTTTGAACCATATTTTTTATTATTGAATCCATCTGTTCTAATCAATTCAAAATTTTGTTTAAAATCAATAACATCATTTTTTGAGTTTTTAGCTTTAAAGCCGAGTATAAGGCTATCTGATAATTTAACATAAGCAATATTAAATATTATTTTTATATCAGTTTTATATAAACTTTCAATTTGTATTCCGATATTTTCGATTTTATGATTATGATCAATAGATGAAAAAGGCTTTACGACCTTTATTTTTACCCAATTACGGTGAACCCCCTTGTAGAAGGACACAGAAGCCATTACCACCGCTAATATACTGGATATTCCGGAACAAATAATTCCAAACTTTTCCCAATTGTTAATTTGAGATATAGCATCTAATTTTTCTATAAATAACTCAAACTCTGGAGTGTAAAAAACAACAGCCAATTATTTATCTCCACAAAATGATGATTTATCAGCCGAAATGTTAACGTTTGAAACATCAATTTCACCACTCATCAGTTTGGGTAATAATGTGTCGCGCAACTGTGCAAGGCGAGTGTTTTCTATTCTATTTTGGATTATCATATCATAAATTGGTGCTAAAGTTTTACTAATTTTTTGATAATCTTCTGAAGTCGGTATAATTACCTTTGCTTTTTCCAATTCATTTCTTTTTATATGTCCCATAGTTGTTGCTTTATCAGCAGCTACAGCAATAAAGCTCTTCAAGTGATATCTAGTCCAAGCATAATAAAACCATTTATCAAATTTTTTAGACGTAACCTTAAATAAGTGTTGATTTAATCCACATTTGCCGCCACACCATAAATCGACTAATAAACTTCCAGACCAAGAGAATATAACATCTCCGTCATATATGATGTAATCTTCCTTTATATTAGAGTTACATCTTTCAGAGTTATTATCGCAGAACCCTTGTCGTAATTCTTTTATTTTTAAAATTGGAAGGCCATAATCGTTATTTTCTGGCCTAAATTTTTGCATTGCCAATCCGTTTAAGTAATCTGCAATGTCTAAAAGGTTTCCCACCTTCCAATCATCGGGCATTTTGCCGCCGAAAGGCTCGAAATCCACAAACCACGACTTAAACAAAGCCTGAGCCTGTTGTTCTAAATTATTATTTACCTTATTATTAAGCTCAATCTTATCATCCAGCGTCCCCAATACTTCAGCAATCTTCTTTTGTATATCTAACGAAGGAAGAGAAATAGTAAATTCTTTTAAAGAATTTATAAAAAGACATTGCTGAACAGCACCCCTTGCGTTATGTTGCAATAGAGATTTATTGTTATTTAGACTGTAAAATAGAAATTCCGATGCAATGTAGTTTTTGTTAGGCTTAAAAAAAGCTACACTTCTTTGAAATTCATACTTGGAATTATTTTCCTTTATTATTGCTGTTTCACCTATAGTCCCAACTGAAGATAATAAAACATCGCCTTTAGCTGTTTTAGTTCTTTTTCTCAAGCTCTGTAAGGTATCTAAATTAATTTTACGTTCATTTTTTCCAATAACTATTTGACCATTTTTTAAATTTTTACAGCTTAATAAGTAATATTCTCCATTAGGATCATCTCTCACAGTGTTATGTACTCCGTCAGTAATTTGAATACACACATCTCCTAATTTAACCTCTCGCCAGTTAGTCATTTGTTTTCTCCTGTCGATCTAAAGGTTTTTCTGATTTGATGTCTTCATTATCTAAATCAAAATCGACTATATACTGAGAGTCAAAATCATAAAAACCACATTCTATTGCCCTATCAAAATCTTGATGAGCCTTTTGCCGTTCACCTTTCTTTAAGTATGCAATGGCTCTATAGTAATAAGCTTCACCTGTAAAAAAATGATTTTTTTGATTTTTTTCTATATTCTCAAATTGTTGTATAGCATCTGAAAGATTTTGTATAGCATAATCATATTCACCATTTTCAATTTGATAAATACTTTTAATTTTTAGACAACTTACATCACACGGAATTTTATTCATAATTTGATTTATTAAATTTTTAGCTTCATCATCTTTTTTTAATTTATTGGCTAAGTAACATTTATTGGCCAAAGTCCTTTCATCTGGATTATTTTGTGTACAAAAATTATCTAAGTATTCATAGGCTACTTCATAACGACCCTGCAACGATAAAATATACGCTAGACTATTTACGGTATCTTCGTAATGTTCTATAGAAATATTATCAAGGGCTAGCATTTTTAATAAAATTTCAATACTTTTTGATAAATTATTATATTCGTGAAAATATAGCATGTACATATTGTATAGTATATAATATTCATTATATACATAGCTCAATGCTTCATTAAAATAGCCAATAGCATAAGCGATTTGTTTCTTTTCTATATGATACATAGCCCTAAGTTGCAAGCTTTTTGCCTTGAGCGAATTATCCACGAATGGATTATTGATTATTAAGCTAATCAATTTTTTATTTTCTTTTTGCATTTCCTCAAATCTTTGTTGTTTATAGTATAAAACAACAAGATTAGAATGACATCCTATAAAAAGACTTTCCAGAGATTTCGGTAGGGTTTGCTGTTTACCACTTGAATCAATTTTATTTTTAAATTTCAAAATTTTTTTGATATCATCCTCTAAATATTGATTATACATATCTTTATTCGCTTGGATGCACCCGAAATATCTCAAAATGGTTAACATCATTTTATCTTGAACGATAGTTGTTTTTTCCATTTGCTTAGTACATTGCTCTATAGCTATTTCATTTTTATTATTTTTAAGTAAATTAAATATACCATCAAACTTATCTAATTGCTCAGATTTAATAATATCTTTATTTTCTAGAGAGGCTAAATTTTGTTTTTCATAACTATCATCAATATTTAATTTTTGCTTGATATTCTCTGTATGATTAAATTTTCGTAATTCACACTCTGGCACACAGAATTTATTTAAGCACTGCTTAATATAATATCTTATTGCCGGATAAAACAATATTATGGTACAAACTATTAAAATCGTAGAAAGAATATAAAAGGTAGTTGGAAGATTTTCCGTTTCCTTAATACTGTTGATATTAAAATCACAAAACCAATACAACAGCCCTAGAACTTCCATAAGTACACAAAAACAAAAAATAAAATCTTTTATTCTTAACTTTTGTAAAACTTCATTTTCCATCGTTCAAAATTCCTAGTCCTTTCTATTCATACACTACTTTTTGAGCTAATAAAATAAGCTGCTTTAATAAGTTTTTTAATTTCTCTCTATATTCAGTAGATTGTCTATTTGTAAAATATCTACTCCTTGCAGAATGTGGCATTGAAATATGAGTATAATTAATTGGATTCATGTGATTAAAATAATTATGAGATCTGAGCGAATTTGAGAAATAAGACATATACCCACCATTATAGGCTTCATCCACCATTTTAATTGTAGAATCTGCATATTTTTCAAAAGCATCATATAAATCTTTATCCAGATTTTCGTTTGCCAACAAGTCTATTCCTTTGCCGAGGACTTCAAGTAATTCTTTTAATGCTTTTTGTCTGCTACTATCAAACATGCTGTTTACTTATCCTCCTTTTCTTCTTTTGCTTCTTCTTGTTTAGCTTTTTCCTCTGCTTTTTTTGCAACCAATTCATCAAAATTGCTTTTATTTTCTTTTTGCTCCTCAACTGTTTCAGGATTTAATTCTGCTCCGCCAGGAAGTTTGGTCATACGAGAAAGCATTCTGCGAATATCATTTCTGAAAACAAATACACACACAGCAACCAAAAATGGCCAAGCCAAGTGTTCACATAATCCTAATATAAAACTTTGCCACGGATACACTATGGCATCTCCCAACCAATCGCCTTTAATTTCTCTCGGATTTCGTTTTGAAGAATATCGGATTGCTTAAACATTTCGGAAAGTTCGCAGGTTAACCGTTTCATTTTATCCTCAAACGGTTCACCATCGTCTTCCTGTTCTTCAATTCCAACATAGCGTCCGGGAGTTAAAATATAATCTTGTGCCGCAATTTGTTCCGTTGTTGCGACAGCACAGAAACCTTTCACATTTTCTAAACGTCCTTCTTGAAAAGCTGTGAAGGCATCGGCAATCTTTTTAATATCTTCATCGGTAAAATCACGGTGCTTGCGGTCAACCATATGCCCCATTTTGCGGGCATCAATAAACACTGTTCGCCCTTTTTGCATTTTGTTTTTACTGATAAACCATAATGTTACGGGGATAGTCACGCTATAAAACAGTTGCGGTGGCAGAGCAACAATACCCTCTATCAAGTCATCTTCAATAATCCGCTTTCTGATTTCTCCTTCGCCGCCAGTCTGAGTGGAAAGTGCACCGTTTGCCAACACCAGACCTATTTTGCCGTTGGGTGTAAGGTGGTATATCATATGCTGTATCCATGCATAGTTTGCGTTTCCTGCCGGTGGAATACCATATTTCCAACGCACATCATCATGTAGCTTATCTTGTCCCCAGTTAGAAAGATTGAACGGAGGATTAGCCATAATAAAGTCAGCTTTCAACTGCGGGTGTAAGTCATTAAAGAATGTGTCGGCCTGATATGGTCCAAAATTTGCGTCAATTCCTCGAATGGCCATGTTCATTTTTGCCATTTTCCATGTATCAGCATTGGATTCTTGCCCATAAACAGAGATACGGTTTCTGTTACCACTATGTGCTTGTATGAATTTAACCGATTGAACAAACATCCCACCCGAACCACAACACGGATCATAAACACGGCAATTATCAAAAGGTTTTAAAACTTCGACAATGGTTTTGACAATGCTGGATGGTGTATAAAATTCGCCACCTTTTGTTCCTTCATATGCAGCAAACTGAGCAATGCAGTATTCGTATGTGCGCCCGAGCAAATCTTTGTCCTCATCTGTACTGGACATATCAATGTTATTGGTAAATAAGTCAACAACATTGCCGAGAACACGTTTGTCTAAATCCTGATTGGCGTAATTTTTGGGCAAAACGTTCTTTAAGGTCTTATTATCTGCTTCAATAGCACGCATGGCATTGTCAATAACCAAACCAATTTCTGGTGTGTGTGCTGCTGCAGCAATTGTATCCCAGCGAGCCTCAGGAGGAACAAAAAATATATTTTCTTCTATATAAGCATCCTTATCATCTTCAAATCCGTCCCCTTCTGCGACAAGTTGAGCATAACGCTTTTCAAAAGCGGCCGAAATGTAACGTAAAAAGATAAGGCCGACAATAACCTTACGGTAATCTGCTGCTGGAATATGTCCCCATAGTTCACAAGCAGCATCCCAAATTTGTTTTTCAAAACCTAAATTTGCATTGTTTTTTCCCGCCATGTCCGCCTCTTTTCAAATAATACCAGGAATAGAATTTGTAAAAACTTACTCTATGATATTAATATTGTGTAGGAAAGTCAAAGAAAATGTAGGAGTTTACTCAAGAATCTTAAAATTTTCAGGCTGATAAGATTTAACTAATTGGAGAAACAATATGAAAAATACAATCGTCAACGAAATTATACTTAAAATGCAATCCATTCTTAATGCTAGGCAGGTAGATGAACTAAAAAAAGTATTACAGTATGTGTTGTATAATTATGAAATACATGAAAAGACTTGTACTAACGATATAATAATGTCTAATCAAAATTTTATTGAATTATTTTTAGCTGCAAAAAAGATAGAAGGTTGCTCATTAAAGTCGTTGAAATATTATAAAGCAACAATTGAAAATATGTTGAAAATTGTTAATAAAAGTATAAAAAACATTACAACAGATGATTTAAGAACATATTTAACAGAATATCAACTATCCAAACATTCTAGCCGTGTAACAATTGATAATATACGTCGTATTTTATCTAGCTTTTTTTCATGGTTGGAAGATGAAAATTACATAATAAAGAGTCCTGTTCGTCGTATTCATAAAGTTAAAATAGGAACAAGTGTGAAAGATACATATAATGATGAAACATTGGAACTAATGCGTGACGAATGTACAGAACTTCGGGATTTGGCAATAATTGATATGCTGGCATCTACAGGAATGCGTGTTGGCGAAATGGTTTTGCTGAATAGAGAAGATATTAATTTTACAGAAAGAGAATGTGTCGTCTTTGGCAAAGGAGATAAAGAAAGAATAGTTTATTTTGATGCTCGTACGAAAATACATTTAAAAAATTATCTTGAAAGCCGTCAAGACAATAATCCGGCGCTTTTTGTCTCTCTGAAATATCCTCATAATCGTTTAGAAATCAGCGGAATTGAAGTTAGAGTTCGAGAACTTGGGCGGCGCTTAAATATTCCCAAAGTTCATCCTCATAAATTTAGACGTACATTAGCAACAATGGCAATAGATAAGGGAATGCCTATAGAGCAACTGCAAAAACTTTTAGGACACGCAAAAATTGATACAACTCTTCAATATGCTATGGTTAAACAAAGCAATGTCAAATTAGCTCACCGTAAATTTATTGGATAAAATAATAATTTAGAACCAGCTAATGATAACGCTGCCTCACTAAAAAAGGAGGTGGCATGATGAAATGGCAATTAAAAGATTTTCTAGAATTTAATCCTAAAGAAAGCATAAAAAAAGGAACTCTTGCAAAAAAAATAGCAATGGAACAGTTAAATCCATTTTGCAGAGATATTTATAATTATGAAATAACCCCTTATACAGGAGGTTGTAAATTCAGAAACAATGACACTATAATGGCTCGTATTACTCCTTGCTTAGAAAATGGGAAACGAGCAAAAATAAATATCTTATCATTAAATGAAGTTGGGTTTGGTTCCACGGAATATATTGTGTTTCGTGCAAAACAAAAAATATCTGATCCTGATTTTATTTACTATCTAATATGCAGTGATTTAATAAGAGAACCTGCAATTAAATCAATGGTTGGCTCATCAGGAAGACAAAGGGTCCAAACAAATGTTTTAGAAAATTTAGAATTAGATTTACCAAATATTGAGACACAACAAAAAATAGGAAGTATTTTAAAAAGTTTTGACGACAAAATATATTTAAATCAACGACAAAATAATAATTTAGAACAACAGGCTCAGGCTTTGTTTAAATCTTGGTTTGTGGATATCAATGAAACTTCTCAAAATAATGAAAAATTTGGTTATATTCCTCAAAATGCTATTGTAAAAAAGATTGGGGAGCTTCCTGTATTTATTACAGATTATGTTGCCAATGGTAGTTTTGCATCTCTCAAGGAAAATGTAACTTTATATCAAAATAAAAATTATGCTTATTTTATACGAAATACGGATTTGAAGTCGAATTCGTTTGAAGTGTATGTGGATGAGCATTCATACAATTTTTTATCAAAATCTTCTTTATTTGGAAACGAAATAATTATTTCAAATGTTGGCGATGTAGGTAGTGTGTTTCTTTGTCCAAAACTAGATTTGCCTATGACACTAGGAAATAACATCATAATGTTACGAGCTGAGACTGGTTCTTATTTAGGTTTTTATTTATATATTTGGTTCAAGTGGTCATATGGACAGGAACTTATTCAAGGAATAAAAGGTGGTTCTGCTCAGCCCAAATTTAATAAAACAGATTTTAAAGGACTCCCTGTGATTTTACCCTCACAGCAGCAATTGAAAGAGTTTAATGAGGCTGTAACTCCAATGTTTAGTAAAATTTCACAAAACCAGCAGGAAAGCACTCGCCTTGCTCAACTCCGTGATACACTTCTTCCCAAACTGATGTCAGGTGAAATTGATGTTTCAGACGTTAACATTTCAGCTGATAAATCATCATTTAGTGATGGTATATATTTTATGTGTTATTTTTTGTTTTTATCGAAAAGAATGTACCTATTTAGGTATTCTTTTCTAGTTCTCTTGCTAATTTTTCTACCAGTTTCCAATCCCTGCTTTTGTAGGCTTCGAGGAGGGGGAGGTAGTAGCGGGAGCTTTTGCCTTCGCCGATGTAGGGAATGCGGCGGATACCGTCGGCTTTGTCTTCTTTGCGCATGGCAAGCAAGGTGGCGTATGAAATCCCTAAAAATGCTGCCGTTTGCTTGATATTGAGCCAGTTTGAACGCGCAGCAATGTCAAATTCTTCTTGTTTTTTAGCACTATTTAAATCGTTTAAATAAAATTCAGCCAATTCTGCGGCATAATCATTAAACCCATTATCTTCTAATGCTTTTACAAATGAGCGGATAGAATTACTCATAGTTTTTACAACGTTTGCTGAAAATACAATCAGCTTAAAATCAACATGAGTAGTAAACGTAATGTTTTTAACTCTAAATTCATTTAAGAATATGATATTACAAAACTGTCCATAATGAAAGTGTATGTCCGAAAAAGATACCTTACCACCAAAAATAGTATTGCTGAAAATAATTTTCAATTTGGATATATTGGATAACGAAAAATTTGCCTGTTCTGAAAAAGTACAATTTCTCAAAATAATAGCTGAATAGCATCCCTTTTGTATTTTATCAATCTCAAAGTTATCATTGAATGTACAGTTTTCAAATTTTAATAAACTTATTATTGTTTGAAAGTTTCTAGCGAACCCCCTTTCCCAATAATTAAGTTTGCAATTGAAAGTACAATTTTTGAACATAAAAGATTTACTTCTTAGAAACAGGCATTCTGCTCCGTTGAAGTAACAATTTTCAAAAATTACCGTCCTGATATCTACATAATCAATAAACGCAAATAAGCTAACATTCTCATCCCCAGAAGCAATTTTCATATTTTTTAGATGTAAGCATAAATTGTTAAATCCCAGAGATTTTAACTCTATATCTACACAAGGATTTTCAAAAGTTAAATAAGGCTCTTGTTTTGCAAAACAATATTCTTTCTCAAAATCAGCCAAAAACGTTTTTAATTTGCGTTCATCATTGGCTATAAAATTGCGACTATATCCTCTTTTTTCGTATAACTTTAACTTCTCTGGTGGTAAATTGGGCTGTTTTAAATTATAGTTGAATATTGTCGCTAAAATGGACAAGAATGCTTTGAGAGCATCAGCATAATAAGGGTAATATTGATCTAAATATTCATCTCTAACCCTTATAGGGTCTTCTTCTTTAGATGGAAGGCTAATAAGAAATTCCTTTACTGATTGGAAAGTTTTATAATTATCCCCTGTTTCTTTTACATATTCATCAAAATGAGCTATTAAGTTTTTGATAGAACTGCCTACTTTTTCAATATCAGGATTTCTTAATCTTAAAAAAACATCTGATAGTCTCATCATAAACAGTTGGCAAAATTCTTTAAGTTGCTCAATGCTGTCACAATATACAAATTCGCCTTGTTGTATTGGTTCAGCAAGACTTTTGGCATATTCTCTTAACAAAACATCATCAACAACAGTATTTTGAAATTCAAAACTAAATTTTTCAATATTATGTTGGTTTAACGATGGGATTTCTTCGTCAACTTTTGCCGCATTCATATAAGTATCTTTTTCAAATTGGTAATCTTTAATATTAATCCATGACATCTTTTTTCTACCTCAAAACCAACCTATAATAATCAATATCGTATATATGTTTAATTTCTTTTAACATCAAAAATTTTCCGCTTCATAATCAAAATATCTATTTTGTAACAAAAGTTTTAAAACTTTTTACTCCGCTATAACTAGTTCTTCTTTCACATTAAGCATAGCGTATTTTAATACATCTTTAGCGTGTCTTTGCAAGTCAATGATATTGTATGTTCATTCGAATTAATATTGATAAAATCTTTATCGTAATACCTTTCCATGCCTTATGATTTGTGCTGATATAACGATAAAAAGATATTTACAGGTATATTAATCGTTATGCTTGGTAGAAAAGCGATATTTTCCTTTGCCTAAACCTTTAACCGGCTCAATGATATGATTATCCAATAAGGTTTTAAGCAGCCTTGATGTCATGGCAGGGCTTAAGTTTAAGAGCGCGATAATGTCTGAGCGCCCAAAACATCCGACCGTCGTATATTTGTCATACATTTTAATGACATGTTGAATAGATTTTGCGGTAATACCAGGGATTTTATTTTTACAGATATATCCAATGTCTACTTTTGGTATTTCAATGTCTACTTCTGTAGTATGAATGTCTACTTTTTTATCTAGTTTATGGCTTATATGCATTGAACGATTTGACAACGTATTATTTTCATTTAAGAGCAAGTTTCTTAAAAACAGCTCTAAATACTCAGTTGTGGCATGAATATCATTTTTAAGATCGTTATAATTGGCGCGAACTAAAGCGTTTCTAAAATACCACGCATTTTCGGCAAAAATATCATTTGTAACGTCATAACCTAATGTTCTGAGATATTTAATAAAAAATACGGCAGTCGTTCTGGTATTTCCTTCTCTAAAAGGGTGTATTTGCCATAGGCCGGAAACAAATTTAGCCAAATGAACAATAATATCTTGAGAGGACAAACCTTGATAAGTAAACTTCTTTTCTTCGGAAATATCATAGTTTATAGTATCTTTTATTTCAGATGCCGTCCCATAAATAACGGTTTGGCCATCTAAAACCCATTCTTTTTTGGTAATATTATAGTCACGGATTAAACCCGCATGGTCATATATGCCGGTAAATAGTTTTTTATGTATGGAGATATATTCGGTAGAAGTAAAGCTAAAGGCTTTTTCCGATAAGAGTTTAGTAATTCTTGCCGAAACATTATCGGCTTCCTGTGTTCTGTCTTTATCGGTTCTTTTGCCATTTTCTTCATAATAAGTATCAAGCAACCCTTGAACTTCATCAATAGTAATATCGCCTTCAATATTCCTTTTAGCGGTTTCAATCAAATAATCAGAAGTTTTTAAACCGTCAACATCTTGCAAACCAATAGCAGTTTTCCAAACATAACATTTTTCGCGTTTGCTCGGTTCGGTCTCTTTACTATATTCAATAAAAGGGTCTTTTTCCATATTACTATCCTAATCTACCAACAAGTATTATATAATGAATAAGTTAAGATTACACAAATTTTTTGATGATAAGCAAAATTTATAGGTTTAATTTCATTTAATAAAATCATGCCGATTCTGCGATTCTTTTGCTGATTGAAACAAAATTATCCGGTTTTAAGCAAAATTCTGCAAAACTTTTTACCCCGCTATATCCACACATATCCATTTAAATACATTTAAAACCGAGTTTCATAAAAAGCCTTGAAAAACAATCTGTTGACTTGCGTTTTGTTTTTCTTTCATACTAACCATGTCAGGCAGCAATGCCGTAATTTAACCATTAAACCGAAAGGAAAACAAAATGACTATATTAACTTACATTATCGCTTCTTTGCTGAAAAAATATCGTTTCAAAAAAGAGGCCGAAAACCTGAAAAATCTTCTCAACGCTGCCCGGTTTGCCTGCTAGGAGAAAAGTCATGCATTACCGACTGGTTGCCAAAACCGCCGATTTTACGCCGGAAGAATTACTGGAGAAATTGCAGGGATTTATGCCGGTGGCAGACGAAGCGGTTCATCAATACGGATGTTGGAAACTTGCACGTTATGCCGATTTTGCAGCATTTGCCGCCGATGAAGGCATTGATACCGATGAAGTCCGAACCGTTGATGAGCAGGACGGCATTTTACGTCAGCATGGGTTTGCTTTGGGAGATGATCACAAAATCTATGAAAAAGTATCAACCCATTTTGACAGCTTTGTCATCAAAGGCATCAGACGCTATAAAGATGTCATTGCCGACCCGCGCGGTGTTTATGCCTTTATTTCCGCAGCCGGAGATTTTTATTACGTAACCGAAAAGCGCTGTCCTTTTGCCGCCGATGACGTGGTTTATGTGACAGACTGCCATAATTAACTGATTTTCTAATAAAATTAAACATTTAACCTCAATGGCTCGGAGGAAGTACCAAAGTGCCATACAGAATTATTATGCTCTTTTTTTTAACGAAAACCCTACTTTTGAAAGGAAAATTAAAATGAAAAACTTTTTGGAAAAATATAACGCTTTTAAGATTGAAACCTCAAAAGACGAAGGCAAGCTGACTTTGGAAACGGCCAAAGAACGGATTTTGAAACTGTTGACCGATAATATCAGAAACTTCAAGGAAGACAGCTGGAATTTGCAAAATCGGATGAACAAGCTGATTATTGATACGGAAAAGAACTCAATCTTTACGCTTCGTCTGGGCGGCAAACGCATTGTCCGCCATTCATTGGATTTGCTGGATACTCAGCAGAAAATAAGCTTTCTGTTTGATTTTTACAACAGTGTTGAGGCCGGCGAGTTTAATGAGGACATTACCGACTTTCTGGCCAAAGAGATTGATAATGCCGCGGTGCGCAAAAAAGAAGCCAATGAGCGCCGGAAGAATAAGAAAAAAGCCGAACGCGAGCAAAAAGCCAAGGAAAGACAGGAAGAATATGCCCGAAAAGTAGAGGAAGCAAGGCAGAGAACGCTTGCCGCCGCTGAGCCGATGCTTCATGAAATGTATATACAATCTGAAGCTGCCCGCCAAAACGAACAGAATCAATATGTTTCTGAACGGGTTTAATTAAAAGTGTCCGGGGCTTATCAAAAATAAGCCCCCTTTGCAATAAAACCAGGACAAAACAATATATTAGATTGAGTTCGATTAAGGGAAAGATAAAATGACAATAAGTTTAACCGAAGCATTGAGAAACATTGCATCTGTCCCCAAAACCGAGGAGGAACTGAAACAAGGCGTTCGCAACGTGACAGGTTTTGCAAGGTGTATGTTATCAATCAAACAGGAGATTAAAGAAAATGAAAGCCGTCATACTGACACGCGTATCAACCAAAATGCAGGAGGAGAGATTAAGCCTGCGCGCTCAAAGTAAGCGTTTGGAAGAATATTCCGAAAGAAGGGAGCTTGATGTTATCAAGCGCTTTGAAATTATTGAAAGTTCCACCCGCGGCGAACGTAAGCGTTTTATGGAGATGATAAATTTTTGCAAGAAACAAAAGGAAACCATAGCGATTGTGGCCGATACGGTTGACAGGGTGCAAAGAAGCTTCAAAGAAAGCGTGCTTCTTGATGAATTGATGCGCCAAGACAAGATTGAGCTGCATTTTTATCGCGAAGGGATGATATTAAACAGCAAATCCACCTCGGCCGATATCATGCGTTGGGACTTCTCGGTCATGGGTGCCAAAGCCTATGTCTTGCAGCTTTCCGAGAATGTCCGACGTTCTACGGAGTTGAAAACCAAAAACGGGGAAAGATGCGGCGTCGCGCCGCTCGGGTATGAAAATTATGTTGACGAGCGGGGCAAACATAATATTCGCCTCAAAGAACCGGAAGCCGGTATCATCAAACAAATATTTGAACTTTATTCACTCGGCAAGATGAGCATATTGGAAGCCATGCATTTTGCCGATTTAATGGGACTTAAGACCAGAGCCGGCAAAAAACTGGTCAATTCCAGTATCTACTATATATTGGACAATCCTTTTTATTACGGCGAGATGAAAACCAAAAGAGGAATTATCAAACATGTTTATCCGCCGCTGATTTCGCAAGAGCTTTGGGAGCAATGCCAAAAGCAAAAAGCTTTGAACAATCATAACGGCGCGGGGCTGAAATACAGCCAAAAGCCTTTTGTGCTGAGAGGCTTAATCACCTGCGGAAGAACGGGAAGGGTTTGTCCCTGCGAAGATCAACTGAGAAGAAAATACTATTCGTGGGTGGTTTGTTACACCAAAACCGGGCAGAGGCGATACATCCCGGAACAAGATGTTTTAAGTGCGATAGAAACCGTCCTAAACCGTATCAAAATACCGGATTCCTTAATAAATCCGCTTTATGAAGAGATTAAAAATGCTGAAATTTCAGAAAAACAATACTGTCAGCAGGAAATCGGAAAACTGAGACAGGAACAGGAAAAAATGAAGGCAAAATTGATTTGCGTTTGGACGGAGAGCTTGACCGAGAAACGTTTGAAACCAAGCGTAATGAAATCCAACTCAAAATTGACCGTATGGGAAGGAAGATTAAAACCTATGAAAAGACGGGAAATGCCTTCACTTCAACGATATTAGATCTCATAAATCTTGCGTCGCAGGCCGGAAGAGTATTTGCCAAATCCGATAATCTTGAGCTGAAGCATCTGTTGTTAAAATTTGTTTTTAAGGAAATGATATTAACGGAAGGAGAATTGACGTATGAGCTGAATTTTCCGTTCAGCGAGTTTGAAAAAGCGTATTTTTACGAAAAAAGAAGCCAATTTTTCCAAGGCTCGCAAGACGAGGAAAACCAAGGCTTTGAGGATAATAAAACGGATGAAAACGCAAAATCGTTTGGGCCGAAAATTGCTCTTAAAAATCAAAGAGTTGCGTCAAAAAACGCAACTCTTCTCCAGTCTGGCTGACCAAGGTTTATGACCTTAGGAAAAAATATGAGCAGGAATTAGCGGAAATGTACCTTATTATTAACGGCATGGATGACGATTTGCGGCAGATGATGACAATAGAAAAAGGCTAGTGCTCAATATTTTTATTATATAGTCAACAGCAGAAGGAAATAATAAAAATGATTAAGGACTTTTATATTTGTCTGGACAATACGGCATTAAATTATGCACTGAAGCATTTCAGCAATCCGTTTACGCGGATAATGCGATGCTATACAGGTCTGGAAGTTGAGATGATTGTCAAGACAATGGAATCAAATAAAAGCAAAAATTTTTACACGCTCCGAGCAATGCAAAATAAAATATTAAAAGGCACTATTAAAAACCTTGAAGTCTTAGGTGCCATTTTTGAAAGAGCAGATAAAGGAAAAGAGGCTTGAAAAACATCAAGCCCTTTTCCTTCAAAATATTATTTTTTCTTTGATGGTTTTTGACTTAAAGCAGAACCTGCTGCAGTTTTGCTGGTACTGCTAAAGCGACCATCTCGAAGAACTTTTGATGCAGCGGAAGCTGCTTTAGTACTGGTTACTTTACAAGTTTTAGAACACTTACTCATTTTTTATTTCCTTTTTTATTAATAGGAGAAATAAGGTAGGGAGACATTAGCCTCCCATCCCCATAGCTTATCTGTCAGCAACAAGAAAACAAAATGCTTTCTTACCGAAGTCTTTTGCATACAAGATTGTACCATTTTTAAGGCGAATCTTAGTTGTATAAAGCCAACGATAGCCAACAGGAGCCTCTTCACGATGCTTTTCCATCGTCTTTTACTCCTAAAATTACGCCTACACTTGATAACTTTGTCTTTTAGCTTGACAAATTAACCAAAAAGGAATAACATAATTTTGCGATTTTAAATGATACCCTTTTGGAACAGTCTAGCAGTAGGCTTCTCTAGAATGTATCTTTTAGTTAGGTTGTTATATTATGTAACAACCTTTTTTATTGCCAACTTGTCGTATTCAATTTTCTTAACCTCGTTTCTGCTGCAGAATAAGATACTCCACATTTCTCACATACCTCTTCAATACTTAAAGCATCAACTAAACCCTTAGGCATAAGAAGCTCTGCTGCATATGTATCTGCTTGCCATTCAGAATCTCTCCACGTTTCAATATTACCATATGTTTTTTCACGTGCAAATGCCTCATCAAATTTATGATGGAGAAACAAATGCCCTAATTCATGAGCAATGGTAAATCTAGATTGTGCATCTTTTTCACATGCATTGTTATATACAGACTCTTTTATTCTGATAGTCTTTTCGTGCGGTATTGTAACAGCCCACTTATCCTTCAAAATAGGATCATTATCGGCAATAATTTCAAATTTATATTCTGCAAAATGCCCCGTTCCAAAATTTTCAAGAATTCCAACCACATCACAAAAATAACCCTTAACTCCGAAAATAAGTCTTGTTAACTGAGCTACCAACCGAACATCCTTAACTTTCTTAGGAGCTACAGGAATTCCCGGTTTTCTTATTTGTTTACCATTTCTCATCAAATTAAACTCCGCTATTCAATATATCCCACATCGCCTTTTTCTCTTCCTCGGTCAGTTCATCTGCCTTTCGAGCAAAACAATATAATAATTCTTGGACATCACTCTTAGATGTATCCACCTTCAACTGTATAGATTTCTTACACCTAAGTTCATCATCTCTCGTAAGTTTGACTGCATTTTTAAGAGCAGCAATTTGTTCATCACTTAAATCATAATTTTTAATAATTTTTTCTACAAAATCTAATGGAATACTTTTCTTACCCGTCTCAACAGCAGATATAAAGGAAGAAGATACGCTAAGAGCTTTACTCATATCGTAGAGCCTAATGCCTATTGATATCCTGAGTGTTCTCAACCATTTTCCAAATTCTGTATACATGAGTTTATCTCCTAAAATCTTACGATAAACATACCGTACAAAGAAAAAAGATAGATGTCAACCATAAAGTTAAAAAATTAACCACGTGGTTTATATTTATAGAATTTTATGCTAATTCAATAAGTTTCTTCTGAGCATCGGTGTTGTATTCGATATAGCGTTGGGTGGTGGCAAGGGTGGAATGTCCGGCCAGCATGCGGATATCGTTTAAGGTTCCGCCGGCAAGGCTGATGTTTTTGGCGGCGGTGGTGATGAATGTTCTACGGCCACTATGCGAGGAGCAGCCCTCAAAGCCGATTTCCTTATATAAATTATAAAAGAAATTGACGATTGCCTGCGGACTGGTCTTATTGTCGCGTTCTGTCGTAATAATCCGATTCGTCAAATTAAAATGCTCATCCTTCTGCTGCTTGCTTAGTAATTCCGTTAATAAAACCGCCAAATCTTTATGCAAAGGAATAATCCGACCGGATTGTTTGCCCTTGGATGCCTTATTAATGAGGTTAATTTCGCGGCTTAATTGCCCTTCCGAGTCGCAAACCATCAGCCAGCTCAGATTCGCTATTTCCTTTGCTCGCAATCCGGCTTTATAACTGAGCATAAAAATAATTTTATTGCGGAGCGGATATCTTGTCCGTTCCAGATAACTCAATGCCAGTTCCTGTTGTTTCGTTGTCAGAATTTTTGCCTGTTTGTTAAGTGCCATTTTTATTTAAAACTCATTATGTTATTGAATCTATGTAATAAATTATAATAAGTATAAAATAAAAGTCCAGGCTCAAAGTCTTGCAACGCTTGAAAAATAAGGACTCATTATAAAACTTAGATTATATAATGAGTTTATCCGCCGCAAACTTTGCAAGGTCTGGCACCTTGTGATTTTGCCTTGTCTTTGGTGGTTTTTATACAGTTTTTGGTACAGCGTTTTGCCCATTTGCAGGTGGGGCTATGATAAATATAAGTCTTGGTATTCATAACTACGGCTGAGTTGTCGGCAGCTAAAACAGGTGCGGATAAAAGCAGGAAAATTAATAAACATACGGTTCTTTTCATCTTTCGCTCCAGACTTTATTATAAATTTTTCCCCAGCCTTCATTATGGCTCGCTCCGCTGACTTCAATAATTAAATCGTCTTTTCCGACAAATTCGCGTGCCAATATTGGTGGTGTGACTTCATCTTTACTGCCGACATAGTGGATTTGTGGAATTTTAGCGAACTGTTTGCGGTAGCTTTCCAAATTCATTGATTCATTAAGCGGCGGCAGATTATGATATTGTGTCCATGCCAAGTGGTCGAGATTTCCGGCAATGGTGATAATTTTTTTGACATTCAGCCCCGGTTTGGCAGTTGCCGCCAGTCCGGCAATCTGTGCACCACCGGAAAATCCTACCAAAATGACCGGATTGTTACCGACAATATTTTTAATTGCCTCATATTCAGCATTAATAACTTCCGGGGCAAAACGAGCAGTTGTCCAATGACGTTTGGAACATATCGGACTTTTAACATATTGGCACGGTCGGGCTAAGTATATGACATTCGGACTGTTGTCGCCAAAAGCCAGTTCACGGACTAAAGTTCCGCGAGGTGTCGGGTCTTGGGTTGCTTTGCCTCGGGCATTAAAGGCATAACCGTCACCTTCTATATATATTTTATAAGGAGCCGCCGGATTTGTAACCTTTTGCCAACTGGCAAGGATAAAATCCCGTGTTTCAACCTCTTTATACACAAAGTCAGCCGGCACCTTGATTGTCGTACACCCGACCAGAAACAGCAATGTTACTAATACTTTTATCATGCGTTAAGCTCCTTATAAAAGGACTATATCGGCTTATTTATAAAAATTCCAGAGGGTTTTTGACTTTTAGCTTGATTGTCTTCAAAAGGCTTTATAATATAAATCCGAGCAGTTTACTGCTTAGGGCGTCGAAAACCCTTTTATAGACTTAGTCGTGTGCACACGACTCTAAATTGTGCCGACTTCTTGTTCTATGGACGGATGTCGGTGAATAAGGCTCAGCCAAATAAGCCGAGCCGTTTAAGTCTATACGGTTTTCGAACATCCGCCCGCCTTTCAAAGAAAAGCGGGTTTTTCTTTTAACTAGTTAGAAAAAGGATGTTTGATACATGAAAAATAAACTTTTAATTACAACGGCATTGGTGGCACTTTCTGTGTCCGGCAATGCTCATGCAGATGTAACTATTAATTCAGACACAGTTCTGGAAAGTGAATATACCGACAATGTAATAATTTCCGGAGGCAATGTTACAACCAAAGACAGTTCTACCGTTAGCCTGAATTATCCTGACGGAAAAAATTTAACAGTTAACGGCGGAAACTTATCCTTAAACGATTCCACCATTTACACTTTTAACGGCAATACGGAAATCAGCGGAGATGCTGTTCTTAATTTAAATAATGACAGCGATATCGACACCAACAAATTAACCATCAGCGGAGGAACAATCAACCTTAATAAGGGTGAACTTCGTCAGAATAATAGTTTTACCATGACAGGCGGTACAATTAACGCAAACGGCCAAACGCAAATAGGTTCTGTCGGAAGAGATACTGAAAAAGTTGAAGGCACCGTAACAAGCTATGCCGGAGGAACAACGGATATCAGCGGCGGCGTGATAAATGTTAAAGGCGGTGTAGGTCTTGGCAGTTCGGCAAATGACATTTATGACAATGGTAATGTTATTTTTGGTACCTCTATTAAATTAAGAGGTGATGCAACTCTGGACATTAAAGAGGGAGCAACCTTATTTGCTTATGAAAATTACAAAATTGATGAGCCGGATTTAGATAACTCTGACCTTGATGTTGTAACCTTTGGTAATAAAGCCACAATAACAATGAATGACAACACTTCAAAAATTAATCTGGCCGGAACGTTAAGTGCCAATATTAATGGTGATGATCGCGGTAAAATTCATTTTCAAAATTCCGGTGCTCAGATTGATGGTGATGTTGAAGCTGCCAGCCTGATTTTTGAAGACAGCCACACCTTAAGCCAAGCTGTTTCTGGTGAAATCGGCGGCTTGGATATTTTTGAAATTAAAAAAGGCACCATGGTTTATGATAAGGAAATCAGCGGCGGCGCTTCCAGCGTTATTGTCGGCGAAGGTGCAACGCTTGATATAGGAACAAATGCTTTGCATTCCGGCGGTGAAAAAGGTGTTGACAGTGAAGGTGTTCACTTCAAAGACAATTCGACTTTAGCCTTTACTGTAACCGATAAAGACACTTATGGTAAAATCCATGCCAATTACGTTAATATCAGCGAAAACGGTACAAATTTGAATATGACCTTAAACGGTGCCGCTTTGGCCAAAGGTGAAACAACAACCTTAAAATTATTTAATGGTGAAGATTCCGATACGGTAGAAATCGAAGGTAAGTTTGCCAACCTGAGCCAAAATTCCCGTTATGAATTTACGGACAATGGCGACGGAACTTTTAATGTTACTTCTGTCGGTTCTGCCACAGATGCTGTTGTTGATGCCGGTGGTTCTGCCAACAATGCCGGAACAGCCGAGGCATGGGACAGTGTCAGTGCCTCAAACAGCAGTCCGGTTGCTGCGGCAGTTACGGAAAAACTAGCACAGCTTTCCAACAGCACAAATGCTGCCGAGCAGAAAGCCTATGTTGACGCTTTGACGGCGGTTGCTCCTGAAGTTGCACCGATGGTTCAAAAGACACAGACAGAAACGGCTAATCAGGTCTTTGGTGCCGTATCAACCCGTTTAACCGGTGGTTCAATTTCAACCGGTGGCGAAGGTATGGCTTCCGGCGATAATATCTTCAAACGTGGTGCAATGTGGGTTCAGGGTCTGTTCAACAAATCCAAACTGGACGACACATCCAAGGCGAAGGGTTTTGATGCAGATTCTCAAGGTATTGCTTTCGGTGCCGAGAAGTTTGTAACCGATGATACCAAAGTTGGTATCGGTTACGCTTATACCAACACCGATATTGATGGTTTCATGCGAGATACTGATGTTGATACACATACTGCCATCTTGTATGGTGAATATAAACCATCCAACTGGTATGTAAATGGTATTGCGACCTATGGCTGGTCTGATTATGAAGAAAGCAAGAGTGTCGCCGGAGTTGGTGTCAAAGCTGACTACGATGTCGAAACCTTTGGCTTACAGGCAATGACCGGTTACGATATGAACATCAACGGCTTAGGCATTACGCCGGAAGCCGGTTTGCGTTATGTCCATATCAAGCAGGACACTTACAAAGATTCTGCTGACCAACATGTTTCTGCCAATGACAGCGATATTTTGACTGGTGTTATCGGAGCCAAAGTCAGCAAGAGTTTTGAGCTGTCTAACGGTATGAATATTAAGCCGGAAGCCAGAATTGCTGCGACTTACGACCTGTTTAACGATGACGTTAATTCAGTCGTAACCTTGGCTAATGGTTCTGCTTATGCAGTTGAAGGCGAAGCTCTTGACCGTTTCGGAATGGAATTTGGTGCCGGTGTAACAGCGGAAGTCAACGATAGTGTCGAACTTTCGCTTGGTTATGAAGGAAAATTCCGTCAGGATTACCAAGACCATACAGGCTTGATTAACGCTAAATATAAATTTTAAGCGTTAAACCGCCAAAACAAAACAGCCCCGGATATTTTGTGTTCGGGGTTGTTTTTTTTACAAAAACGCTCTTGACAATGAAATTTTTTTATTATACTCAATAAACGTCATCGAGAATTTGGTATGATTTTTACCAATCTCGGTGAGCCGAGCACCTTAGTTCTTACTGCTCGTTAAGTTCCTGAAGAACACCGAATATGATTATAATGGGGTGTTACAGGAATTTTTTTTGATATCTCCCAAATAATCACTTTATAAGAAGCTTATGCAGCATAGCCGCAATAGAATTTTCAGCCGTGAAGCATAGCAAGTTTTAAAAAGGAGAAGATTTCAGGTAGTTGGTTTGATGATGTAGGCAGATTAAATAAAAATACAATAAAATAAAAGGCACCTTTTAGGTGCCTTTTTGTGTTTTAAATCTGCCAACTAATACATTGTAATTCAATGCTTTTTCTTTCATCGCCATCCTGAATCTTTACCTGAACTTATAAAAGTTATTCGGTTTCAGCTAATGGTTGTTTGTGTGCGGTAATGGTCAAAACGAATGGTGAATCAAAATTTTGAATCATATTGGAGAGAAATCCACAATGTCTGCCCCGAGCTTACCGAAGAGGAAGTCATCGAGGCGGGTACTTCTCTGCTTCAAATCGCCAAGCTGTTGTCAGAAGCCGTTCAGGAAAATCCTGAGTTACAAACATTAATTTCAGCTCAAATAAAAGGAGATTTTTAAATGAGCACAAATAACAAGAAAAACGTCTGTGATACCTGCGTTTTGCTGGTTGATTACACAGACATCACAATAACAGAGCTTGGGCGTTTTAAGCCTAATCCGCAAATCCTCTGGGATATGCAAGGGGCGGAGGCTGTGACCTGCTATAACTTTGCAACGCGTGAAGAGCAGCAACAGCATTACTACCCTAGGCTGTCATTAAGTAGCGTGCTGCGGCACGGAGGTTTCAGCGTTAAGTTGAAAATTGAGTTTTCCGCACCGAAACTTCTGCATTTTCCACCCAACAATCTGGAAGAAGTTTGCGATGCCGACTTTGAAGATGTCATCAGCATTTTGGCATTACGGCTTCACGAGATGGGTGTTGATGTTTCGCCTCAAGTGTTGCGGTCAGCACAAGTTGTAAGGATTGACTATGGTAAGAATGTTCTGGTTAAGGTCGCACCCTGTGTGATTTTACAATATTTGAACAAAGCCGACATCAGCCGCCGGCTCGATTGTACCAAGGTGTCATACCGAAATGAAGGGCATTCACTGCATTTCTTAGCCCGGCACCGGAATGTCATTATTTACGACAAACTCAGGGATATTCAAAAAGCCCGGTATTGTAAAAGTCGGGCTGTCAGTTCCGAAAATGCTCAGGCGATTGATTGGGCAGCCTTAGGTTCAAGCCAATACTTACGGTTTGAAATTCAGTTAGGCAATTCTGAGAATATCCATCAAGCCATCAGCAAAGCGGGGCTTCCAGTTCCGGAGCTGACATTCCAAAATCTTTTCAGCAGCCAAATTTGCCGAGCTGTTACGCTGGTTTATTGGAATGAAATTTTGGCAGCAGCCAGATACCAGCAGTTAAGCGAAGAAAATGCGGCAGATTTATTCAAACGTCTGCTGGATGCCAAATATAAGTTTCTAAAAGCCCTGCAACTTGTCGGTTTGGTAACGATACTGAAGACGATGGGCAAACGAGAACTGCGGCTACATGCGGGAAACTCTTTTTCACCGGCAATTTATGAACTGTTTCGGCTGATTAACCAGCTCAAACCGCAAAACAACTGGCTGCAGCCAGATTTGGACGGCATAACCGCAGCTATTAATGAAAATCAAATCATAACTTTAACAAAAGGAAATAAAGATGAACTTTGCTAGAGATGCAATAATTATGTGTCGAATTTCTTCTGTAAAGCAGAATATCGGTAACTCTCTCTCTGAACAGGAAGCTATCTGTAAAGAGTATTGCCGAAGTAAGAATTTTGAAGTCATACAAAATAAGCAAGCAATTGAAAGCGCCTTTACTAAAAGACGTCCCAAATTTAATGAGATATTGAATTTAATCCAGCAAGTAAAAGTGGCGCCAGTAGCTTTGGTTCTATCGGAATCTAATCGTCTGGCACGAAGCTTTAACCATATAAGTGTATTGGACGATTTAGTGAAAACGGGCAAGATAGAAATTCATTTTGTTAAAGAAGGCATGATAATTACTCCGTTTTCTACGGCGGATGATGTATATGATTACCGGATGCTTATAGCAGAAGCCGAACGTTTCTCTGCAGAATTATCAAACATGACAAAAAAGGCAATGCAAACGATGCGAGAGAATGGCTTTTACCCTGGCAAGGCACCGATAGGATATAAAAATTGCCGTCCAAGTTGGTGCCCTTGGATTCTGCCGGATGAACAGGCTGGCAAAGTTCAGTTTTTATTTGATACCTACTTGCAGTCAGAAATCAGCATCAAAAAGTTGCTTGAAATTGCTCAATCATTACCTCTGTATACAACGACTGGTAGTTTAATCAGTCGAAGAACATTAATTCATATGCTGCGCAATTCTTTCTATTGTGGACAGATGAAAAGCGGTGGAAAGTTATATCGACATGGTTATGAAAGGTTGGTGAATGAAGATGTTTTTGCTGAGGTGCAAAAAAAATTAGACAGGGAACTTGGTAGAGTTGCCAACAAGGAAATGGAGGTGCAGGTCGCAGCATAAAGCAAATTAGGCCAGCGAAGGCTGGATAAGAAATCCGGCCTTCCTTGACCTGTCAGAATGATGAATCTTAAAATAAAGCGTAATTTTAATATAGAAAGGTAAGAAGATGGGAAGAAAAATAGTAAAAGCGATAGACAATGAAGTGGCCAAGAAAGCCGTTATTTGGACACGTGTTTCCAGCAGAGAGCAAGAAGAAGGATATTCGCTGGATGCACAAAAAGATCGCTCGACGACATACTGCCGGGCTAAGGGGCTTGAGATTTTGGCGGTATTTGAAATTGTTGAGAGCAGCACCAGAGGTACCCGAGAGCAGTTTTATGAGATGATTAATTTTGTTAAAAGACAGAAAAGCTGTATAGCCCTCGTTTGCGACAAGGTTGACCGATTACAGCGTAGTTTCAGAGAAGTACCTGTTTTAGAAGAATTACGCAAAAGCAGAAAAATTGAACTGCATTTTGTAACGGAAGGACAGATGCTCAATGCAAAGTCAAATAGTTCTCAAATTATGTCCTATCAATGTTTTGTGATGATGGCAGAAAGCTACACTAATAATATTTCGGATAACGTTTGCCGAAGTCTGGAGGAAATGCGAAAAAAGGGGAAATGGGCACACCATGCACCAGTCGGCTATAAAAATGTAAGGGATGCCAATGGTAACAGTGATATTGTGTTGGATGAGGACAACCATTTCATCATTACGCGGTTGTTTAAGGAATTTTCGATTGGCACCTATAATCTTGAGCAGATAACGCGGAAAGCCGCAGATTTCGGGCTTAAGATGAAGACCAGTAAGAAGCTTCATAAACAGACTATCCGCGGAATATTAAGCAACCGTTTTTATATCGGGGAAATGTATAGCGGCGGGCAATATTATCCGCATTGTTATCCGCGGCTGACGGACAGTTATACGTTTGAACGGTGTCAGGAAATTTTGGAAGGTAAGGCAAATCATAAGGTGCAGAAGCATGAATATGTATTTAAAGGACTGGTTCGTTGTAAAAACTGCGGTGGTGTTGTTTCAACCGACATCAATGTACATTCGGCGAAAAAGAAGGGCGGAGAAAAAATCGTTTATAAATACCTTTTTTGTCCGCAATGCGGCGGCTATCGGACGAGAGAGGAAAATGGGGTTGAAAAAGTGAGAGAGGCATTAAAAACGCTTAAAAACATGCCTAAAAGCGTTGTCGAGAAATTGGTTGCTTGTTTGGATGAAGAAATTTACAAAGACCATAAAATGGAAATAGAAGCCAAGAAGGCATTGGACAGGCAGATTGCCGGTTTTGCCGAAAAGGAAAGCCGATTGATAGACTTGTTTACGGGAGGCAGTATTACACAGGATTTATATACCAAAAAACTAACCGAATACAGACAGGATAAGAAAAAACTGGAAGAGAGATTAACCGACTATAGTCATCTGACTAAGCAAGGTCTGATAACGCTCAAATACTTGGCTGGCTTGCTTTTGATGTCAGACCAGATATGGAATTTTCTGAACAACGACAAAAAACAGCAGGTTTTAAAATTACTTTGTTCGGAAATTTTATTAGACGGTAAAAATGTAGATATTTCAATAAGAAAGCCTATCTTAGCACTGGCTAAAATAGGCTCTTGTCAAGTCTGGCTGGGGTGGCTGGATTCGACAACCCCCAGCCACTAATTGCCATATATACTGTAAAATCAATCAATTAACACCTATATTGTCTGGGGTTAAAATCATCAAAAATTAGCACCAAACATTAGCAGCTTTTTTGACTGTACATTAGCACTGTAACCCTTGTCAACAAGGACTTTCAAAAGATTCTTATTTTTCTAATTTGGTGTTGAAAATTAGCAGAAAAAATTAGCAATTTACACAGAGAAAAACAAATTTAACAAAAATTGATTTTTGCGAATTTTATAAAATATATTTTACATTTATCTTGATTTTTGTAATTTTATTAAGTATATTTATAATAAATGTAAGGAAAGGAATTTGCAAATGGTATCAGAAAGAATAGTCGGAAGACCACAATATATAGAACAATTAAAAAAATGGCAGAGCCAAACCGATTTGATAAAAATTGTTACTGGTGTTAGACGTTGTGGCAAATCCAAGTTGTTTTATCTTTACCAGATGGATTTAATTTTTGATAAGATCGCAGATGATAGCCAGATAATCAACATCAATCTTGAAGATCTTATGCAAACTCAAAAAATTGGTTTGGAATATGACAAAGAGAACTTTTTAACCGATTACAATAAACTCCTTGACCATATTGTAAAACATCTTAATCCTCAGAAGATGAATTATGTCTTTATTGATGAAATACAGTTATTGAGAGATTGGCAAAGAGTAGCGAACACCTTACGTTTGCAAAATAATGTCGATTTATATTTGACAGGTTCAAATGCGTATATGTTCTCCAGTGATTTGGCAAATCAATTAGGCGGCCGTTATGTCGAAATAAAAATGCAGCCCTTATCATTTAAGGAATATTTTTTTGCATATCCTGATTTTGCTCAACATTTTGTGAAAACTAAAAAGGATATAATGGAATTAAATAGCCCAGTGGGCGTTTATTCGCACTATGTTAAAGAAAGCGGTTTTCCTCAAACGCTTAATTTGTTGTATGACAAACAGCTTATCAGCGATTATTTATTGGATACAGTATACTTAAACACAATTCAAAAAGACGTTGTGAAACGGTTTAATATAGCCGATACCAACAAATTAGATGCAGTGGTTAAATATTTGTTTGATAATATCGGTTGTGAAACATCTGTTCGTAATATTTCAAAAAATTTAGAAGCAAGCGGGCGGAAAATATCAGTTCCGACAATAGATACATATATTCAAGGATTATTAGACAGTTTCTTAATGTATAAATGCGATCGGTACGATATTAAAGGGAAGCAATATTTAGACAGCAATGCCAAGTATTATGTTGCCGATATTGGGTTGCGGACAGCTTTACTCGGTATAAAAGATATGGATGCCGGGCATATTCTGGAGAATATTGTTTATTTGGAACTGATACGGCGGGGGTATGAAGTATCTGTAGGTAAGTTGGTAAAAGGTGGTAAAAATATTGAAGTTGACTTTGTCGCAAAGAAAAGTGGGGGCTTGGTTGAATATTACCAAGTGGCTCTAAATGTGCTTGAACCTCAAATTTTACAACGTGAATTGGCTTCTTTAGAGGCAATAGATGATAATTACCCCAAGTTCTTACTGTCAATGGATTACGGTTCTGGCGAAAACAATGGCATCAAACGACTGAATGTTTTTGATTGGTTGTTACAAGAAGATCAGTAATTTAATATCATTTGCCCGCATTTCCTGACCAGGCAATGCGTGCCTTTGTTATTTAGTATCCTTATTAAACATAAAACGATTTCTTAATGTGGAGAAATGATATATAAATCTTATTTTGTAATTTTTTCTTAGATATTTTTTATGTCATAAAAAAGCAAGATAAAAACGATTATTGAGTAAAAGTTGCGATAGAATAATTTCAGATAGAAAAAAGATATTTAATCATACTATATTATATTAGCTATTTGATTTTTAGGTAATAATTGTAAAAGCTATTTGACTTTTAGGCATATAAATGTAGACTATAATTGGTTCAACTAGTCGGATATACAATGAAAAAGAAAACAACGGATAATCCAGATTCTTTCTTAGGATATGCAAAACAAGTGTATAGAGGTTTGTTTTATTTATTAAAAAAACAAACGAGTGTTTTTATCGAAAAAAATGATGATATTCTTGTAAGTGATGAATATGGTTATTTGGTGTTAGAACAAGTTAAGGATAAAAATACAAAAAAAATAATGGCTACATCACCAGATTTTTTAGATACAATCTTACATTGGGCAGATTTATATGAACATAATAAAGAAAAATTCAATGACAGAACAAAATGTGTATTAGCATTGCTTTTAAAAAATGAAATTGATGAATTAATTTTGTCTTGTGAAATGGCCAAGACTAAAAGTGAATGTGAAGAGATATATCTAAAAATATTGACAAAACTTAAGACACTAAAACAAAGAAGTTATTATTTAGATTTTGAGAAACATAAAACAGCTCTTTTGAAAATTATAAAAATTTTTGAAACAACAGCTCCTATAATAAGTGCAAGAGACGATTGTGAAAATGAAATAAAAAATTTCTTAGAAGATAAAATTGAAAAAGCACGAATAAAAAATTACTCGGAGCAGATTTTGGGTTGGTTTTTTAAAGCTGCAGTTAATGATGAAAATAAACAACTTCGATTAATAAATATAACTTTTGATGATTTTATTTCTAAGTGTCTTCGACTTAACGGTGAAAATATACAAGTTAACTATCCTGAACCATATCAATTAGAAAAGAGTTTTGATGATTATTCAAAAATATTTGTAAAACAATTAAAACTGTTAAATTTAGATAAAGAACTTATTGATGATGCAGTATTAGCTTTTTGGTCTTGGGATTATTTATTGAATAATGACTTTAAAGATGGTCGAGTTACAATGCCAGAAATAAATAGAATGTATAGTAATTTATGCGCTCGTTGGCGGTCTAATAAAATGGAGATTAGTTGTCAATGTTCAGGTGTCGAAATGGGAAAACGTCTTTATAGGCAATCTCTAAGGGAAAAAGTTCAAATATCTGGAGTATCTATTTATGGAGATGAAGAAAGTATTTCAAGAGGTGTTCATAATTATCTAGCTAATGATATTGAAAAGTATAATATTGGTTGGCATCCTGATTTTAAGGTATTGTTAAATGCAAAATAGAAGTGAAAATATATATGAACAGTATTGTAATGATTTTCAAAATCCTGCATTAGGAGCTTATCTTATTACTAAATTTGTTGAAAGCTTTTATAAAAATGCGGATTCAAACAAGTTGTTGAATATATTATATTTATTTTCAATTATGCCTTTGGTAATGAATGTTAATTTTAGAAACTGTATACGCAAAAAATTAATCTTAAATTCATTAGTTACAGCAATTAATGAAAGTGAAAAGTTATTTGGTTCATATCAAGAAGCTATTGATAAATATAAAGAATATACATTGTGTAGTTTGATATTTGCTATTCGATTAGGATTTGTTTCTGTAAATGAAAATGCAATAGTAAAGTTAGAAATAAATGAATTACCAAGGCATACAAATGTTATTATAAAAAATGCAGAGCAATTAGGCAAATTATTTGGTAATGGTGATTTGTATAGCTTTTTAGCAATGTTAGGGGTGAGCTTATAATGAACATACAAATAAAAAAAATTATCTTATGGCCGTTAAATGAAAAACTTCGTTATAGAGAGATTGAGTTTGTTGACGGTATGGTTAATGTAATTCATGGTTTATCTCAGACAGGAAAATCAGCAATTATACATATAATTGATTATTGTCTTTGTGCTGGAGAAAATAAAATTCCGATAGGTGTTATTCGTGATAATGTAGATTGGTTCGGAATAATTTTAAAGATTGATCAAGAAGAAATGCTACTTGCACGGAAGAATCTTCAAAATTCTGGTTTTAAAATGTGTATGAAACAAGCTACTAAAATTATAATTCCTGATGTACCTAATGTTAATGTTACAGATAAAAATGAGTTAAAAAAGTATTTAAATAATTTAATGAACATTTCTTTTTTTGAAAATTCAAACGAAAAATCATATAATAATAGAATTAGTTTTAGGGATTTGGTTGCTTTTAATTTTCAAACACAATCTATTGTAGCTAGTGCAAATTGTTTGCTATATAAATCCGATTTGGCAGAATATAGAGAAAGATTAAAGAAGATATTTGGTGTGGCTTTAGGAATAGATAATCCTCAAAATATGTCCAATAGAATTGTTGCAGATAGCCTAAGAAAAGAGCTTGAAAAAGCAAAAACAGAGTTTGAAAGAAATAAAAGATTTTTTGAAGAACAAATATTACAATATAAAGATATAATTTATAAAGCTATGAAATTTGGCATAATTGAAAATAAAAATATTTCGGACAATGTTATTGAAGTTAGAGCTTTTCTTGAAGATATAATTAATAAAAAAGTTAGTGATATTAAATTAACATCAGAAGGGGAAGCTCAGTTAGCTAAAAAAATAATTTCTTTAGATAATGAAATTAGACCTATTTATAATGAATTAAAAGACTATGAAATAGCTAAAAGGGCAATTCTAAAAACAATAGATTTACAAAATAATATCTCAACGTTAACAAATGAGCGTATTTCTAGATTGAATTTGTCAAAATTTATTAGAAAATTCTGTTTTGATAACCCAAGAGATACAGCTGTTATAGGTGACATAAATAAATTATGTGAATCAGTAGAGGATCTTGAGGCAGCTAATGCTATCCGAATAAAAAATAGTTCTAGATATCATCTAGAATTACAGGCTGTTAATGAAAAAATTAAAAATACATCAAATAGAATAAATAAATTATTAGAATTATACAAGAGTTTGAGTGAACAGAAGAAGAGTAATATTTTAGAAGAGTTTGTTTCTGAGGTTGCAAAAGCGAAAAATTTACTTGAATTTTATAAATATAATGATGAGAAATTGTCTTTAAAAATAAAAAAATTAGAGGCAGAATTAGAAAAATATCCATATCGGCTAATAAAAGATACAGATGTGTTTAATAAAATTGTTGAGTATGCTAAAGGATATTTACCCGGATTTGAGGAATTTCCTGAAATTGATTCATTTGACAAGGACAATCTAACTATTAAGATTTTAAAATCTGGAGATAATCTTTCTTATTATATGTCTGAAACAGGAAGTGCTTCAAATTGGTTAGCATATCATTTGGCTGTTTTGTTAGCATTCCATAAGTATTTTGTCTTAAATAAGTGTAGTTGTTTTAATTTTATTGTTTTTGATCAGCCAACACAAGCTTTTTTTCCAAAAGAGATTCCTAACAGTAATAAAGAAATTGAAGAAGTACAGAATCTTGCCAATATTCAGAATAATATAAGTAAAATTGATGATGTGAAAAGTGTAAAGAAAATATTTGAGTTATTTAGTAGAGTTGCTTATGAATTAAAAGAAAAAATGCAAATAATTGTCCTAGACCATGCAGATCCAAAAGTATGGGGAAAAATTGATAATATAATGGAAGTTGAAGATTGGTCTAAAGGGGATGCACTAATTCCTAAAGAATGGATAAAAAATTAACCACCACAGACTTTATAAGCCCTTGCTCCTTGAGCTTGGGCTTTTTGTTTGGTTATTTTGATACAGTTCTTCGTGCACTTTTTAGCCCACTTACAATCAGGGGTATGATAAATATAGGTTTTTGTATTCATAATCACAGTTTGATCATCTGCTGCGAGGGGCTGATGAGGTTAAAAACGTAATCATCAATATAAGAAGAAGTTTTTTCATATCCTTAACGAACTATTTTTCAGATTCCGCAATAATTTGCTTCAAATCAACACCGATCACATCAGCAACCATTAAAAGTGTCCGCAATGTCGGGCTGTTTTTCTTTGAAACCATAAGAGTCCACGCTGTACGACTAAGACCTGTTTTATTATTTATTTCGGTCTTAGTTATATTTCTCTTAACCCGTTCCTGTTCTAGAAGTTCAACAACTTTTTGGGCAATATTTTCAGCTTCAACTCTATTCATAATAAGTTGAATTTACCTGTTGACTTTCTTTATTTAAATGTAATTATAATTACAGTAATTTTAATTATATGATGCGGAGAAACGTTATGATTTCAAAGAATATTGCAAGTGCTGTACAAAAAGGCTCAAATGTTTATGTATATAATGAACAAGGATGCTCTTTATTTTATAAACAAGGAACACTAATTGGGTTTACAGCGACAACAGTTACAATCAAAAGAGGCGATTATATTGAGTGCTATAACAATAAAGGAAGTAAGCTATTTCAACGTTGTGATAAAAAATAATTTAGATGTCTCAGTATAATAGAATTACCACCTATCTTGCAGAAAATTATCCTGATTTAGATTTTGCTGCTTTATCATATATAAAGAAATATTATGGTGATCACTTAAAGATCATTCCTTTTTTAAGTGAATATCATACATATTTTAAAGATAGCTACACTTCTAAAAAATATATTTCATATCAACAATTGTTTGATAATTTTCCTTTACTTGGTAAATGGACGACAGAACATGCTTTTTACAATACTCCTCTATATACATATCTTAATCCAACAGAACCTCAATTTACAAAAGCATTATCCAGATTCTTATTTGAAAATCAGCAGAGTTGTTGGGCTTTTTTATCGGCAATTTTTGAATTATTAGGCAATTTGAATAAAAAATTGCCTTTGATGGGATATTCTTGCCTATGTGAAGTAGTTACCAAAAATGCCCGGCATAAAGATAAGAAACGTAAACGTATTGATAACGTTATTATATGGGATGCAGAGGCTGTATGCCTTGAAATAAAATTTGATGCGGAAATTGACAAAAATGATTTAAAAACATATGAACAACAAATGCTTAAAATCGCTCATAATAAAAACATCACATACGTTGTTATTAGTATCCGAAATATACAAGATAAGATAATTCAAAAGAAGTGTGAAAATTGGAAGAATATATCTTGGAGCAAACTTCTAAGACTATGGGAAAAGAATATCTATGATAACAATGTTACTGAAACTGAAGATATGAAACGCTATCGTACTTCTTTATGGCATAAAATACTTTATATCGGAGATTAAAATGACTATTAAAATTCCAGAAAATCTTATCAAAATTTGTAATGATAATACAATAAAAGCAGTTGGAATGTTAGATAATGTTTCAGAATTGAATGAAGATAATTTCGATGAATTAGAAAATTTTTATCAAGCTAAATTATTTATACAAAAACTTAAAACAGATTGTTGGATTTTATGCCGAAGTATATGGGAAAAAGTTTGGGGCAATCAGATTAAAGACAGACCCATTTCATACATATCTGAGTTATGGGATTTATCAGAAGATGCCAATGATATTTCAACATTTTGTGTTTCTTATAAAATAAATAATAAATTCGAACTAAATTTATTTATATTATTAGTATGGAAAGATTATAAAATATATGCCGGTGCAGATATAAATGATGAGGATGGTACAGAATACGCTCTGAGCAATTCTACTATGCAATATACAGAAAAAAAGGAATTTAGTACAACTGTCGGAGAAAGTTATAACCGTAGTAAATTTGGAATATCATTAAAAGATAATATAGAAATCAATGATGATTTAATAAATAGTCTAAACAAAGCTCGGGATGAAATTATTTCTTATTTTTATAAAAATAAAGAAATAATTGTCAAGGGTATTACATCTTAATAAATTCGTGGCATTTGTTTGGGTGCGGGCTGTAAGGACACTTGCCGCCGTGAGGTTTGAGGGCTTGCTTGCCACAATATCGGCAAATATAGCCCTTTTTATTCAACTGTTCCCGGAGCTTTTTCATTTCAAGTCGGAAAACTGCCAATAAGTTTGCAAGTTCTATTTTTTCATTCGGGTCTGTTAATTTTTTCATCGGTAATAAACTCCTGATATATTGTTTTTTATACAACTAAATTATCAACTAATTACCTGATTTTGCACAATATTTTACTTGCAATTTGTAGTAGAATATGTTATATTTAATCATAATAAAAATTGATTCGATTCGTTTTTATTATAAATCACAAAATATATGAAACCGAGTATAGCGCTGTTTTTTAGCAAGAGCAGCAAAGGTTTTGTATATTTGAAAGTGAGGTGTAATAATGTGGCTCTATACTGATGAACTGAAAATAAGTTGGTTAGAGTCGATTACATCTCAATCCAACAATTGGAGCTTCAACCTAGTGTTGAGGCTCTTTTTTTTATTTTAAAGGAATAAAACAATGATTGATATAAAACATCCCGAAATCACAGTTCAGCTTGTGGGGAAAAATGGTAACGCCTTTTATATTTTAGGCTTATGCAAAAGCGCTATGGAACGCAATCACCTTCCACAAAGTGAAATCGACCAGTTTATGAGCGAGGCGACCTCGGGTGATTATAACCATTTGTTAGCCACTATAATGGCTTGGTTTGATGTTGATTAAGGAATTGGATTATGAATAAAATCAAATCGAAAACAATTGCTGCACAAAACGATACGTTTCGTAAGACTTTTTGCGGTGGTAAGGTATTATTGACTTGCGGTATTTCAGCTCTATCGTTAATGCAACAAGCTGAAATTATCAATAAAGTCAAAAACTTTAATACATTTACCAAAGACAACAATCCTTACGGTGAACACGATTTTGGTTGTTTTGATTATCACGGACGACAGGTATTTTGGAAAATAGATCTCTATGATTTGAATTATGAGTTTTACAGCCCACAACCGGATGACGAAACACAGACCAATCGGGTTTTGACGATAATGTTTGCCGAGGAATACTGATGAAACCATTTAAACAAGGTGTATTCTCACGATATTGTTCGGTATATTCAACCTTAAACAGTTTACAAAGTCTTGGCATAAAACTGAAATATCCGCAATGGCAACAGCTTTATGATTATCTCTTGTATGGAATTAATTATTTTGATGCTTTGTATGAAATAAATGCCTGCGGGGCTAATCACAAACGACTTGAGGTGATATTTCAGTATGCAAGTGAATGGCTTGAAAAGCATTGTAAACTAAAACTAGTTTTTCAACGACCATTTTGGAATAAACGGATCAGCTTAAATGAATTAGTTGAATGTGCCAAACAGCAGATTGCAGATAAGAAAGCTGTACATTTGAGGATAAGAAGCAGTCTTATTGATCATTACACTGTCATTAAACGCATTACCAAAGATAAAATCTGTTTTTACGATAGTTCAGATTTACCTGATATTCCCCTAAAATATATCAGTACGAATGATTCTAAAAAGTATCAAATATGTTTTCGACAAGTGTATTTCTTAAGTTTAGAGGCTGTGTAAATAAAGTATACCGTGCTTTCACAGGTGATTTTATGTGCAATCAACATCAAAAATACGGTTCATTGCACAGGTGTAAACCAAAGTTATAAATATCAATTTCACACAAAGGAGCAAAAAATATGATTTTTAATTACAAGAGAGTATCGACCACCGACCAAAACACCGAACGACAACTTTTAGATATTGCGTGTGACCGTGCCTATATCGAAAAAATCAGCGGTAAAAATACCGACCGCCCCGAATTGCAGGCTATGTTGCTGAATATTCGTGCCGGTGATGTGGTAAATGTGCATTCTATGGACAGACTTGCCCGTAACACAAAGGATTTGTTAAATTTGGTTGAGGAGATTACTGCCAAAGGAGCTAAAATTGTTTTTCACAAAGAAAATTTGACATTTGCCCCCGATAGACAAGACCCATATCAAAAAATGATGATGACGATGTTAGGAGCGGTAGCGGAGCTGGAACGGAACTTAATATTGGAACGCCAAAGAGAGGGAATTGCCCTTGCTAAACTGCACGGCAAATATAAAGGCGGTCAGCCTAAACTAACCGCCCAACAAGTTGAGGAAATAAAAGCCCTCATTAACAATCGTACACCGATTACCCAAATCGCCAAGCAATATGGAGTTTCCAGACGCACCGTCTATAATTATTTGTAAAAAAGGCGGTTAGCCCGAAAACCAACAGCCTAAACGCATTATTTTTTCAACAATAATTCTTTGAGCCTTTTTTTACGTAAAACAATTGCTCTTGCCCGATGTTTCCCAATAAAGACCAAAGGATATCCCTCTTTGGTTTTGGTAGGAAGTAGGTCAGCCAAGTAGTCTAGTATCAATTGGTATACTTGCTCGCTATTAAACCAACTCTTAAAAGTTGCGGATGGAATAAACCATTGCCATTTACCATCAACTTTATCAAGAAAATATTTTCCTTCTTTAATCTTAGATTTTATTTGGGTTTCTGAAAAATTATCTTCTTGCAGATTTAAACACTCAGGAGCTCTTGAATTAAATTTATTTCTGAGAATTTCAATCCCTCTAGCCAGTAATTGCTCATCGGTTTCAATACATTCAACAGATTTTGCATACATCAATTCTATGGCACTATGGATATCTTCTTTTGACCAAGGAACCAATCCCCATTCAGAAGCAAGATTTAATGCAAGCTCTGCTGTTGCAAATCGTCTTGTATATCGCTTTGTATAACCGGTTGCTTGTGGTATGGTAAGTTGCTCAGTTTCATCATAAATATAGTTTACGCAATTTTGAATAAAATCACCGCTTTCTTTGGAATTCAGCTTTTCAGCTAATTTCTTGGCATATTTTCGACCCATAAAACCGTAATTTTTATTTAGTACAGTTTCAATATGTAAAGCTAGCTTGTCTGGACCTTCAAACGGCTCTGGAATATATGAAAATATGCCATATTTGGGATTTATGCACGCAGGAACATCGATTACTCGGATGAATTCTCCTTTGTCTTTCATATAACCACACTCTTGAGCTTTATTAATAATACTAAATTCACCACTGCTGATAAATGTAAAAAGAGATTGTTTTTCAGAACAATTATTAGCCTCTTCCCAAGATTCATGCCTATTTTTTGAGCGTCCATTACAGAATGTATATGTAACATCGGTAACTACTTGACATAATATTTTGTCATCAGAAGAAACCATTTTCAATTCATCTAAAATTAAAGGTCTGCTATTATGGTACAAGCTTAATGATTCTAGTCCATTTTTTGTACTATACCAAGTAGTATAATCTTTGGGTGAAGAAAAGAATGTCGTTGCAAACTTGACAGCAGTAGTTTTACCAGCAGTGCTATCGTGGAATAAATGAATACCAAATAATTCCAAATCTAGCGGTTCAATTAAAAAGGCAGCAAGTCCGACACCGACAGTAAAAATAATTACTGGACTGCATTCAGCTACTTTTAGTACTTTTTTATACTCTTCCCAGCTACCTTCCATTTTGATTTTTTTAGCAAAATTTTTTGAACTTAAAAATCTGACTTTAAGGTTTTCACCAAAAATTTTATTAGGTAATACATAAGCATAATTACCATCTTTTTTATACCAACCAGTTTGTGAGATCAGTGAATAAGTCGTTTTAAACTTATGTGCACTTAACCAATCAACTAAGGCATTATCAATGGAAGTATCTTTGGTAAATGTAAATCCTTTATTTTTTAATGTTTTCAGTAACATCTTAGGGTTTTCAAAATCGGAGATACTCATAGTGCATTCAATGATGTCACCGCAAAAGTTTTTAAATTTAATGATAACAAAGGCATTGTTTGTTAAAATATCAATACCGGTTAAGAAAGAAAAATAAGAATTGATAATTGACTTGGTGTCTTTATGTATCAATTTATTTTTTTTAAGAATAAACATATTATTTCTCCATTTTATGAACGGTGAACGGTCAATTTTTATGTAAAACATATCAGTAGTGCAAAAACACTTTGCACTTATTTTAACCGTTCACCGTTCAGAGTTAATTTTAATCAGCACGAGATGCTGTGTTACACTCAATTTTCAACAAACTATCGAAAGTTTGAATAAAATGGGCATTTAGGTCATTTTTTGAGTGATTCTAAATTCAAAGTCATTGACAGGCTTTTTCTTTATGGCATACCTTCGGCACCCATATAAGACCAACATATCTTTGACTTCATTGTTTTTAAGTTTGATAGCTAGTTTTTGGATTTCACCTTTATTTAGCTTATATTCTTTACCATCGTAAAATGGATTACGGCCTTTTCTTTTGGTGTTCAAAAAACGGACACGTTTGGAAAAGTATGGTGAAAACATATAAGAAACCGCTCGTTTAAGACTGGTTACTTTAACAACACGAACAGGTCTTTTGACAATTTCTGTCTGTCGGTAGTAGTGTTTTAAGCGTTCTCTAATCACATTTTTATCTAATTTTGTTATAAAAATTAGGTGCCAATGAGGATGGAAGAAAGGTTCCCAATTGTTTTCAGCATCTGTATTCAAGACAATGTCAAAGCCACCTATGGTAATAACATCATCGCCGAATAACCGTTTAAGTCGTTGGTAAAGGGTATTTTTTAGCGTACCGATGTCAATTTTCTTTGTAGTGTTTGCATTGAGAGGCTCCAACAAAGTTACAGCGTAAATGCGGCTTTTACTTTTTTGTCGGGCGATAAATTCGCAAATTTTCGGCACGTATTGAAGCCTGAATTCTCGTTTGCAATGACTGCATAAGATATGTTGACAGCGATCGTACAGTGAACACTCCTTTATGTGTTTTCCTAAATCTGATAATTTATTTTTTTGCGATAAGGCTTTAATTATTACCAGATTTCGTTCTGTACATTGTACGGTGCTTTCAAACCTTTTGAATTTTTCTATGTCATAAAACATAGCGATCTCCATTATAATATTCATAAAAATCCATCAAACGTTGTTGTTTAATGTGCTTTTAGAATATCATTTGTGGAGCTTGAAAAAAGATGAAAACCAAAGCGGAGCAGTCCGTTCAGAATTATGTACACTTAAATAACCATACATAAAAAATATATGTATGGTTATTGAGCGTGCATAAAAATCTTATGTATGGTCTAAAATTTTATATGCTTTTTATTTGCGAACAATGTTTGTCGCAACTTGTCGTGTAAGACCATATAGATTTTCTTCAAAAGTAGAGAATGATTGTAGTTTAGGTTGAATATTTTTGATCTTAAATTTTTTCAAAATTTTAGATGGAATTATCATTACACTAAGAGTTGTTTCAGAGTTCTTACTTTTTAAATTTGTTAAAATTTCCTGCGCATAAATAGCATATCCCAATATTGAATCAATAAAAGAATCATATTCATTATAATCAGATATTATAGTTGGGATATCTGTAGACGTGGTAAAGTTTAAGTTTAGATCAAGAATATTATGATCAACGAGTGTTTGAACATAGCCATAAATAATATGGCCAACTGATTTATATCTTTGCCAGCTTTTTTCTATTTTGTCATAACTCCAAAAGCATCTGGTAATTTCGTTTGTATCTGAAACAGTATGTAAATTATAAACCATTTTAGAGCTACGATTAATGCTGTATTTTTCTGGTGCGTATTTTGCTAGACGTAATAAATTCAGCACTCGAAAGTATATAAGAATTAGAACGGAAGCATCTTCTTGTAAAATATTTTGTATATCTCGTAAAGTGTAACCGAGTAAAACAGTGTCATCACCCCCATTAGATTCGTAAAATTGATGTTCATATAAATACAGGTCAAAAAGGTATTTATTAAGTTTTTTATTTTTCAAGGCATTAATTTTATATTGAATCTTATCTTGTTTTGTTTTCAGCTCATCAAGGATTGATGATTGCAAGCTTAATGATATGATGGATTTGTATCCTTGCAGTTCATTATCTGTTTGAGCAACAATATAAGGAAGCAAATGATACCAGATATTTTCTTTGGCATATTCTAAAGAATCCGAAGAGATTTTACGATCTAAATACGGAAATTCAATTTCATTCATCTTATATCTCCTTAACATAAAGAAAACTTAGATCTAAGCCGTCATAAACTATATTTTCCGAAAGGGTTTTATAAAGTTCTTTCATTGAAATAGTACCGTAATGTTCGTCAAGATCATCATCACCCTCCCAGCCACAAATACGAATAACCCTTTCTTTGGGGACTGAATGGTTGCGTAATTCGGTTCTGACGGTATGCCGAAAACTATGGAAAACGTGTAGTTTTTGTAGTTTATCATCAGGATTGTCAATTGTTTCGTTGACTTTATCTAATGTTCGATTGAACCATTTTGACATTCCTGCTGAATATTCATTACGAGAGTTGCGTTTCAATTCAGGAAAAAGACGTTTCAATTTGTTATGTTTATCTTTGCGTTGTTGTTCAACATATTCAAGAAAACCGAGCTTTAATAAAACAGGATGGATCGGAACATTACGAATTCCGGCAATCGTTTTAACTTTCTTGCCGTCTGTGTCATTAATATTTATGATATTTATTCCCTCTTTTATGCAAATGTCATCAAGGCTAAGTTGGCAAATTTCATTTAGTCTGGCACCACTGAACAATGCAATTAACGGAACCCAGAAGTAGGCATCTCTGTAAATTTTTTTACCGGGCTTCATTCGTCCAAGTCTATTGTTCATACACCCACGATAAACAGGAATATTAAAAATTGCTTGCAATTGAGTTATTGAAAAAGGCAAGTATTTATCGCCTTGTTTGGCTCGGATATCTTGTGCTGGCATTTCCACTTCATCAAACGGATTGTCATCAATGAATTTTTTCTTTTTCGCCCACATAAAAATTGAGCTTAAAGTCTGAATGTAGTCATTTTGCGTTTTTATGGAAAGGCGGGGAAGTGTTTCATCAACCTTAGCCATTTTAATTGCTTGGAGGATCGTTTTATTTGCTGTTTTACCACTTCCAAATCGACTGGGAATAAATGGGATAGTGTATACAAGTTCCTGCAAGTCATCGGCAGTAATTTGACGAATCACTTTGTCCTTACCGATTATATCAGCAAGCAAATTCATCTTGCTGGCAACTCTTTCTTTTGTTTCTTTGGATGTATTGTCTCTGCTAGGCGTTTGATTATACGCTTCAACAATTTCAGATAAGGTCATATCGGGTTTTTGCGGCTTTCTGCTCTTTAAAGTTTCGTTGATAATAATTTGATTTTCGTATATGCGATCAATTAATTCGGGTTCAACTTCACGGCGAACCCCATTAAGATATTCGTAAATATAACGTAAGAACTGAATTTTTGCCCGCATAAAGGCATTTCTCATATCGAAAAGACTATTTTGTGAGGGTTTCGGGGAAATACTCTCAAATAAATAAAGATTCATTTCTTCATCAATAACTGAATATTCGTTATTGATGTATTTTGTTTCATAAAAGTTAAGGTTTTCACGATAAAAACGTTTGTCTTCCGATGTGTTTTTTGATGTTTTTAATCGATCTTTTTCAGTTTCAATTTTATCAATCAACCAGCTATAAGCCAAATTTTCAGCTTTTTGTTCATCATAATCGTAAATACTGGAGCGGATCTGATTATCTGCTTTTTCCTTTTCAAGAGCTTTTTGTATTTTCTGTTGTTGTCTGTGTCGTTCTTTTATTTCTTTAAATTTTTCATAGGTTTGATGGGACATATTTGCCATTGCATAAAAGTCATCCAGTTTGGCAAATTCTTCTTCCGTATAATGGCTAAAATCAACAGTATCTTTAATATCTATATCGTCTTCAAAGAAATCATCATCGTCATCATCAAGAATCTGGGCAAAATCAAGTGCTTTAGAGGTTTTCTCTTTTTGCTTATTGAGATCGTTTAATAATTTACGCCGAATAGACATTGTTTCAAGCTCCGCCCGCAGTTTAGCCAATTTATAATCCTTGGTATTCAATGATCTCCATATTTGTTTTTTACCGTATTTGGAAACCAAACACTTTGGAATTGTAATGATAGTATAGTAAGAGGTTTCTCGGTTGTAAAGTTTCATATCAGCCCTTTCACAAAAAGGCTAACTTTTGATGATTATATTAGCAGTATCCTGATAAAAAAATTAGCACCCGACATTAGCAGGTGCTAAAAAATTGACTTTTTTATCGGCAAATTCTTTGCAAAATCAAAGCCTTACCTTGAATCTGGCTGGGGTGGCTGGATTCGAACCAACGAATGACGATACCAAAAACCGTTGCCTTACCACTTGGCGACACCCCAAGGAAATCCTGTTTCATGTACAGATGTGCATTTGAAACGGCTGAAATATATTTATGCCATATTTTTCATTTTGGCAAGAGTTTTTTTATCACGTTAAAAATGCCGACATCCCGTGTCAACATATCACCCCAAAAAACAGGCCTCTCCAATCGGGGACTACACAACGGCCAACCTGACGGTTTGATCATGATCAAAGACGAGCACCGTTACTCTTCAACATCTTGGCACTCACACCATTGATAAATCACGGTTTTTTGGCTAGAAATGTAAACAGTCCTCCCCAACCTGGAAACTAAAACAGCCGCAACCTGACGGTTTGATTATAATCAAAAGCGAACGTCGTTATTTCAACGCCTTGGCATTCACCTCATTGAGGAAGCAATGTTTTTTCGGAAAGGAATGCAATAAAATTCATAAAAAACATCCGGCTGACGATATTGTTTCCGGCAAAAACGAACCCGGAACGAAAGCCCGGACGAACCCAAAAAGCAATGGTCATCGAAATACCGTATGGCACCGCCCAATACCGCTCTTTAATAAAAAGAAAAATTATCGCCACGACAAAAAAAAGAAAAAACTAACCATCCGATATGGGTAATTTATTCTTTTTACAATTGGGAAAACAGACAACGACCAAACGCCTCAATCCTTTTTCAGACGCAGATCATCAGGCGGTTCAAACACCGGCACTCCAAAACGGCAAACATCAAACCCGGCCCGTTTGAACACAGCCATCATAATTTTACCAATTCTCTGCCCTGCTCCGCCCTGTTTTCGTGTGGACGGATCATACAAAAAGTGGATTTTTGCCCGGCAAAAGGTTATATTGTTTCCAAAGGAAAGAACAGAACAATGAAAATCCCGAATTAATACGTTATTGAGGAAAACAAAATCATGAGAAAAGCGATTGTCCTGATATTGCTTTTGACTGGCTGTGCCGCTGTCAAAGTTCCGCCGGAATTCGTTTACCGGGAAATACAGACCCGCGATTTTACGTTAGCAACCTGGCAAAAAATTACCGACCCCGACGGCGTTTACAAAATCTACATTGAAGGCGACGGCCATGCTTTCAACGCCCGCGGCCGGGCAACAAACGATCCGACCCCGCGCGGAACGCTGGTGCGCGAACTGGCTTTCGGTGATCCTTCGCCCAACGTCGTTTATCTGTCACGCCCCTGTCAATATGTAAAAAGTGAAATCTGCAGCAAACGTCATTGGACAACCGCCCGCTTTGCGCCGGAAATCATCAATGCGGAATATGACGCCGTGCGGCAGATTGCCGGCAATTCGCCGATCATTCTGATCGGTTTTTCCGGCGGAGCCCAAGCGGCGGGGCTTATTGCCGCCGCCAAACCGGGACTCAACGTTGAGGAAATCATAACCGTTGCCGGCAACCTCGACCATCTGGCCTGGACACAGTACCAGAAAGTTCCGCCGTTGAATGAATCGCTTAATTTGGAAAGTTATCGGAAACAATTCGCGGAAATTCCGCAAACTCATTATGTCGGCGGCAACGACAAGGTTATTCCGCCGTTTCTGGTAAAAGAATTTGTCGGCAGCGGCAAAAGGGTAATCGAAGTTCCGAACGCAACGCATAACAGCGGCTGGGAGAGCATTTATCCGCAGATTTGGGAAAAAAGGTAAAGGACACCGGCACACGGACGACAAAAAAGCTTTGACCCGGGGATCAAAGCTTTTTTTTGCACAAAACCTCATTTGACGACGATGAAACTGCAGCCTTCGTCAAAATCCACCGGTTCGATTTTATCCGGCGCCTCAATATCCATGGTCAGCGCTCCATACGGTCCGGGATCGTCCGTTATCAAATACGGCCCCCGGTAAAGCGGCCCTTCGCCGACAGCGGCAAGAGAAACGCAGATACGGTCAACGTTCCGGGCAATTTCCCGCATTTCATCGCCGGTCGGAAGCCTGCCGCCGAAAATCACCGCCAGCTGTTTGCAGATGCCGGGGTAGACACCGTAGCCGTAATAACGCAGAACCGTCAGTTTGTCGTTTATAACAAAACCTTCCACTTCGTTAAAAAACTGCCGGCCGGTCGGATGATGATAAATCTTCTGCGACAACCCGAGCGGTTCGGTCAAAATTCTGACGAACGGCTCAACGGCCCGTTTTCCCTGCGGATAATAACTGTACGGAAGTTTGGCGGCGGAAGAGTCATAAGACAGACAATCCCTGTTCCAGTCAAGCGTTTCTTCGCCCGTATTGCGTTTGGTTCTCTTTCTGTTCGCGAAACCGAACATTTTTTGCAAAAATTTTCCCATAAAAATATGATTTTAAAATAATTGATAATCCGAATTTCCCATATATCATGCGCAGCGGAGAAAAACAAGACAAAAAGCCCCTCACGGCAAGAGGGGCTTTTCGCTGTGTTTTCCGCAAACCTTTATTTGTTTTTGAGACAAAGAACGTAATATGTGCCGTCTTTAACCTCGACCCCGTGGGTATCGTGCCCGAAGCCCGGAAATTTGCGGTCAAAGGCCTGCAACGATTTCAGATAGCCGAGAACGGGACCGTCCGCCGGACCGGCATTTTCGCCCGGCATCAGCAGCGGAATTCCGGGCGGATAAGGAACCACGCCGGTTGCCACCGTACGGTCGGCGATCTGATCGACAGCCATTGATTCGACGTTATTGTGAACAAGATTTTCATATGCTTCCACCGGTGTCATATCCGGTTTGGGCAGAACCGAGAAAGCGGCGGACAGGGCTTTGGTCGTGCCCAGTTCCTTCATGGCGGCAAACATTTTGTCGCACAGTTCTTTCAAGCCCGTTTCTCCGTATTCGTGCGGATTGTCCTTTACCAGTTTGGGCAAGACGCGGCGCAGAGGCTCATTGTTGTCATAATCCTGCTTGAATTCGAACAGGGCGTTAAGCAAAGTTCCCCATTTGCCGTTGGTAACGCCGAGAGAAAACAGCACCAGAATGGTAAAGTCGGTGGTTTTCTCGACCACGATACCCTTGTTGTCCAGATAAGCGCTGACGACCGCGGCCGGAATACCGCTTTCGGCCAGGCTGCCGTCCGTAAGAACGCCCGGCGTTACCAGCGACACCTTGATCGGATCAAGCATACAGTAGCCTTCTTCCACCTCGCCGAAACCATGCCAGTCTTCGTTCGGCTTCAGCGTCCAGCAATCGGGATCGGTTGCCAGCTGCTCTTCGTCGGCTTCAAAAAACGGCACTTTCTGTCCGCTTTCGCGATCAACCACAAAATCCGGCTGCCAGATATTGAAAAACCAGTCTTTTTTGCCGGTAAATTCGGCATGAAGACGAGCCACTGTCTTGCGGAAGGAAACCGCTTCGCGGATGGAAACGTCGGTCAGCGCCTTGCCGCCGGGACCGTCCATCATCGCCGCGCTGATGTCGTTGGAAGCAATGATCGGATAGAACGGCGAAGTTGAGGCATGCATCATGAACGCTTCGTTAAAACGCTGGTGATCAATCGGGTTGCGGCCGTCGCGGACATGAATCATTGAAGCCTGAGAAAAAGCTGCCAGCAGCTTATGGGTAGACTGGGTGGCAAACATGGTCGGCCCCTTGCGGTCATCGTCTTTGGGATCGCAGCACATGGCAAAACGCCCCTTGTACATCGGATTGAAACGCGCATAGCCATACCAGGCTTCGTCAAAATGCAGCCGGTCAACGCTTTGTCCCAACAGTTCCTTTACCCGGTTGACGTTATAACACAATCCGTCATAAGTCGAATTGGTAATGATCGCATGCACCGGCGTCGGATCAATTCCTTCTCCGACCAGCGGATTTTCGGCAATTGTCTGACGAACGGCATCAGATGTCAGACGATCCGAAGTGATCGGACCGATGATGCCGTAGCGGTTACGGGTCGGGATCAGATAGGTCGGAATCGCTCCCGACAGGGTAATCGCGTGTTCGACCGATTTGTGGCAGTTGCGGTCGCAGAGCGCAACCTGATTGCGGGTAACGCTGGCCATCAGAATCACCCGGTTGGAAGTCGACGAACCGTTGGTTACGTGGTAGGTGCGGTCGGCACCGAAAACCCGCGCCGTGTATTTTTCGCTTTCGCCGATCGGACCGGAATGGTCAAGCAGCGATCCCAGTTCGCCGACCGAAATCGACAGATCCGAACGAAAAACCGGTTCGCGGAAAAAGTTGAAAAACGCACGGCCGGCAGGCGAATGCATAAAACCGGTGCCGCCGGTATGCCCCGGCGTATGCCAGGAATATTCGTGCACTTTGGAAAAAGCGGCCAGCGCCTTGAACATCGGCGGCAAAATAAACTGACGGTAACGTTCGGTCGCCGCCAGTACGCGGCCGGCAATGAAATCCGGCGTATCTTCCATTACCCAGATGAAGTCGTTGACGCTTTCCAGAATTTCCGACGGCACTTTAGACGCTGCCGTCCGCCCTGCCAGCAGAAAGACCGGCAGCTCCTTATTGTGTTCGCGCAAAGCTTTCAGCAATTCAATGATTTTGGCATAGTCTTTGTCGTCTTTGTTGTTCAGTTTGAGCAGCACGCACTGAACGGTCGGATCCGTAATCAGAACGGCTTTGGCGTCGTCATCGCTTTCCGACACGATTACCCTGACATCTTCCGCGGTCAGATAATCCTTCAGTTCGCGCACGCTGCGGGCGGCCGCGGTGTTGTCGTTCAAACCGTCGTAGACCAGCAGCATCCTGATCCCCAGCGGGTCGCTCTCCAGGCATTTTGCACCTTCTTTCATAAATCAAACTCCTTTCAACTTTAATTTGCCGGATCTGCGGTCACGGAAGTATTGACATACTCGCTGATCCGTTTGGAACTGTAGTCACTGACAGATACCCAGAACATTGCGATCAGCGCCGCGATCGTAATCGTCAGGGTCATATAGCGAACCCAGCGCGGCACGCAGCAGCCGCCGGGTTTGACATGCGTTTCCCTGATTTCGATTTTGCGGTTGACCGAAAGCTCGTAGAATATAATGGTAGAAATGACGAAAATCAGCGCCCAGCGGGTTTGCTCGCTGTTGGAACCGATCATCGCCGACAGGCTGTAAACGGCGGCAATCAGACCGACAACGGTATAAAACAATCCTTCCCTGTCGCTCATTTTTTCACGGCCGAGGATTTTGATCGCCACCGAAGAATAAATATAAGGCAGCAGGGTCATGATAACCGCGATCGAGGCGATTTTGCCGAACTGTTCGGAAGCGGTCGGCGACATCGTGGCCAAAACCTGCAGGGTCATGATGCCGGCAACGATCGCCAAACCGGCGGAAGGAACGCCGCGGCGGTTGACGCGAGCAAAAATGCCGGCAAACAAACCGTCTTTGGCCGCCGCCTGAGCCGTTTGTCCGACCAGAAGCGTCCAACCGGCCAGAGAACCCAGACAGCCCACCGCCGCGCAGAGGGCAACGATTTTGCCGGCGGTCGACCCGAGGGCAATGCTTACCGCCTGCGAGAACGGCGCCGAAGAGGAAACCAGTTCCTTGTTGGGAATGATGCCCATGATCGCCGAAGAACTCAGCACGTAGCAGACGGCCGCCAGCAGCACCCCGACGACGGTTGCGATCGGCACGTTTTTGGCCGGATTTTTAACCACCGCGGTGGAAACCGAAGCGCTTTCGACGCCGATAAAAGCCCACAAGGTAAAGTTCAGGGTCATGCCGACGGCGGTCAGGCTGCTTTCGCCGGAAACGTTCCAGCCTTCCATATAAGTTTCGGGATTAAACCAGAACCAGCCGAGCAGTGCGACGCCGACGATCGGAAACAGGGCCACGGTGGTGGTGATGCCCTGCATGCGGCCGACCACCCTCGGTCCGAGAATGTTGGCGTAGGTAAAAAACCAGATGACGGCAATCTGCGCCAGCGCCATTACCAGCGGATCCCGAAGCGCCGGGAAAAACGGCGTCAGATAACCGAGCCCGGCCACCGCCAGACCGACATTGCCGATAACGTTGGCCAGCCAGTAGACCAGGTTGGTCTGATAGCCCATATAATCGCCGAAGGCCTTGCGCGCATAGGCATACGGCCCGCCGGCCGCGGTCGTCACTTCCGTCAGCTTGGCAAACACCAGCCCGAGCGCTATGGCGCCGACAACCGTAATCAGCCAGCCGATGATGGCGATGCTGCCGATGCCGGCGAGGTTGGCGGGCAGCATGAACACGCCCGAACCCATCATGTTTCCGGCCACCATCAGGATCGCCGGAAGCAGTCCTATCTTATTGCTTTCACTAACCATCTGTTCTCCCCGTTTGACATAATTGCAATTGTTTACGGCTATTTACATAATGCCTCGTCAAACGGGTTACAATTGCCGGGAGAGAAATTTATCGGCAGAAAATGCGGTCCGGCTACGGACGTCCGCTCTCAAAGACCGGGAAAATGATCCACTTCTTCAATGGTAAAGTCTTCGCCGATAATGACAAATTCAACCGTAAAATCTTCGCCGACGTCAACCAGGCGCCACTCCCCGCAATCGGTGCCGAAAGGAGAATATTTCACTTTCAGGTCGCCGAAATGTTCAACCTTGCGCACTTTGAAATCCCCGAAGTGCTCGACAATCCGCACGTTGCCGTAAAGCGGCACCCCGCCGAAGGTGCAGTCTTCCGCGATTTCTTCCGCCGCTGCCGGGAACGCCGCCAGCAGCAACGCCGGCAACAGGATTTTTTTCATCATATCTTCTCCTTTTACGTCTGCTTTTGTAAAAACCTATTTTAATATGCGGAAAACAAAATGCCACATATTTTTTCCGGCCGGCGTTTTTTTAGAACTTTCGGCCTGTTTTCATCCGGCCGGCCGCTTCCCATATTTTGTAAAATTAATATGAGGAACGATTGATGAAAAAACTGACATTATCCTTAACCGCCCTGCTGTTGGCGCTGTGGCCGGCCTTCGCCGGCGCCGAAACGCCCGCTTTTGTCCCGCTCAACCCGGCAGCAGTCAACAAAAAACTTGACGCCGCCGCAACCAAACTCAATTCCGGCAAAGCCGGCAAGGAAGAAATCGCCGCCATTTTGCAGGAAGTTGCCGGCATTGAGGACGACCGGCAGCAAACGCGTCAACAATATGCCGAAGAACTGGCCTCGGTGCAGAAAAAACTGAATGCGCTCGGTCCGGCACCGGAAAAAGACGAAAGCGAGCCGGCGGCCATTGCCAAACAGCGTAAAGAATTTGCCGGCAAAGCCGACGGTTACAAGGCACAGATCGCGCAGATGGACCTGCTTGCCGCGCGGATCGACGAAATCAACGGCCTGATTTTAAAAATCCGCAACCGGCGCCTGCTTGACAATATTCTGGTCAAACAAAGCTCAATTTTTCATCCCGAAGAATTCTGGCAGTCGCTGACCACCTTCGCCGGCTTCGTCTTTGAACTGGTCAAATCGCCTTTCAGCTGGTACCGCGGTCTGCCGCCGGAAAAGGAAGCAGCCGTCAACAACAATATCCTGACGGTGATCGGCGTCATGGCCGGCGCCCTTGTCGCCGCCTTTTTCCTCAGCCGTTACATCAGAAGCCGCCTCGGCTACCGCGCGGCGGTCGAACATCCCGACTATTCGCAAAAAGTGCGCGCCGGCATTGCCATGTTCATCGTCCGCGGCGTCATTCCCGCCGCCGTCATCGGCGCCTTTTTGTTCTGGCTTAAGGGCAACGGAGTAGTCAACACCGGTTCTTTCGGCCTGCTGCTGCATACCGCTGCCGTTTACCTGCTGTACTACTACCTGACAAAAGCGGCGGTGCGCACCGTATTCACGCCGGACAACGGCAAATGGCGGATCATCGAAGTGGCCGACGGCTGCGCCAAATGCATCAGTTCGGCTCTCGTCTTTTCGGCGGCGGCCGTTTGCACCGTTTCCTTTCTGCAAAGCCTCGCCGGCCGGATGGACTATGACAGTTCAATCGTCTATTCGCTGAAAATTTTCGCCAACGCGGTCAAGGCCTTCTGCGTGGTGCTGGTTGCCCGCAAGGCGCTTTACAACAACAATCCGCCGGTACCGGGAGAAATTGACGACGACACGCCGCTCGACGGCCTCAGCACCGCCTCCAAAATCAGCCTGTTTATCACATTTCTGATGACGGCGGCCTTTGCCGTTTCCCTGTTCGGATATATCCGCCTGTCGGAGTACGTTATCAACCGTTTTATCATTTCCGTCGTCGCCGTCGGCGTTTTCTATATTATCGACAAACTGATCCGCGGCCTTTTTCACCGGATACTGCAATTCCGTTTCTGGCTTGCCACCTTCCGCCTCGGACACAAGATCCTGCGCAAGGCGGAATTCTGGTTCGGACTGCTGCTTTCGCCGGTGATGTGGGCGTTTGCCGTTCTCGTCCTGCTGGCCGTCTGGGGCGTTTCCGTCGATCTGCTGCTGGCACGGATAAAAGGCTTTCTCACCGGGTTTAACATCGGCGGCATTCACATTTCCATCACTTCTATCATTCTCGGGATCGTCTGCTTTTTTGTGCTGCTTTCCCTGTTCGGGCTGTTAAAAAACAGCTTTGTCCGCGGCAATTTAAGCAAAATAGACATGGACAACGGGGTACGCAATTCGCTCGTTTCCTCAATTAATTTTCTCGGGTTCATCGTTTCCGCCCTGATTGCCGTCGCGGTAATGGGCGGCAGCTTAAGCAGCATCACCATTATTGCCGGCGCACTTTCGTTCGGGGTCGGCTTAGGCCTGCAGAACATGGTCGGCAACCTGGCCGCCGGCATGACCATTCTGTGGGAACGGCCGATCAAAATCGGCGACTGGGTAGTCATCGGCGGACAGGAAGGGCTGGTGCGCAAAATCAACATGCGCTCGACCGAAATCGAAACCTGGGACAAATCGACCGTCATCGTGCCGAATTCCGCGATTTTGTCGCAAAGCCTGACCAATTACACCTACTCCGGACTGACCGGACGGGTGGTCATCAAAGTCGGCGTCGGCTACGACAGCGACATTGAACTGACCAAACGGACGCTTTTGGAAATTGCCGCTTCCAACCCTGACGTTCTGACCAGCCCCGAACCTTCGGTCGCTTTCAACAACCTCGGCGACAGCAGCCTCGAATTTCAGCTCAACTGCTTTACCGCCAACGTTTTCAAGCGCTCCGGCATCGCCAACGACTTAAGGGAAAAAATCATCAACCGTTTTCGGGAACTGAAAATCGACATTCCCTACCCCCAGCGCACCGTTTATCTGGAACGGCCGGCAGCCGGAACGAACGCCCCGAAAGACGCTTCTCCTTTTGCCGAACGCTCCTGAAAACAGTTTGTCCCGGGTATCCTTAAACAAACGCATGCTCTTGACTTTTTGTTAAAAATGCTTTGTATTAGGGGTAATTTCGGCAATTTTGGAAGGTGAAAATGAAAAATACCGTTAAAATAACATTCTGGATTATGCTGACCGCCGCCGTTGTTCTCGGCATCAACGCCGGGTGGGACAAATATCAGGAATTCCGGCAGGCCGAACTGGCCAGGGTGATGACCGTCAAAGACAAGAAGTTCGACCCCGGCCAATTGACGGAAATGGCGGCCGCGCTGGCGGCCAAACCTTACGTTCCGCCGGCAGACAATCTTCCGGACGAGCTTAAGAAACTTAACTACGACCAATACCGGGACATTCGTTTCAGCCGCGAAAACGGCCCCTGGTACGGCAAAAAACTGCCGTTTGAAATTCAGTTTTTCCACCTCGGCTCATTGTTTCTCACCTCGGTTCCGATCAACGAAATCGTCAACGGCCGCATTCATCCGCTCAAATATTCCCCCGCTTATTTCGACTACGGCAAAAACCGCCTGAACACCGACGAGCTGTCGGAACTGGGCTATGCCGGCTTCCGCCTGCACAACCCGCTGAACACGCGCAAATATTACGACGAACTGGTTTCCTTCCTCGGCGCCAGCTACTTCCGCGCACTCGGCAAACATCAGAAATACGGCCTTTCCGCCCGCGGGCTGGCGATCGACACCGCCGTCCAGACCGGGGAAGAATTTCCGATCTTCCGCGAATTCTGGCTGGTCCGGCCGAAAAGAAACGACAAGTCGGTTACCGTCTACGCCCTGCTGGACAGCCCGAGCGCGGCCGGCATCTATACCTTTGTCATCACTCCGGGCGAAAACACGGTGATGGACGTCGACGCCAAAATTTTCCCCCGCAAGGAAATCAACAAACTGGGCATTGCGCCGCTGACCTCCATGTACCTGTTCGGAGAAAACACCAAAAACAAATTTGACGACCATCGGCCGGAAGTGCACGACAGCGACGGTCTGCTGGTCTTAAACGGCAACGGCGAATGGTTGTGGCGTCCGCTTGACAACTCCAAGTATCTGCGCATCAGCGCTTTCGTCGATGAAAATCCGAAAGGCTTCGGACTGCTGCAAAGAGACCGCGATCCGGCTCATTATCTGGATTTTGAAGCTAATTACGAGCAACGGCCGAGCGCCTGGGTGGAACCGGTCGGCGACTGGGGCAAAGGCTGGATCGAACTGGTGGAAATTCCTTCCCAGCAGGAAATTCACGACAACGTCGTCACCTACTGGGTACCCAAGGAAAAAGCCGTGCCGCAGAAAGAGCTGCATTATCGGTACCGGTTGTACTGGTTTACCAAACTGCCGGTCAAAAAAGTTCCCGGCGACATTACCGCCACCTATACCGGAATCGGCGGCGTATCCGGCATGCTGGAAGACCACAAACGCAAATTCGTGATTGATTTCGACATTCTCAACATGCAAAAAGAAGTGGAAAAAGGCATTGCCACGCTGGAAGTTTCCGCAAGCGAAGGGGAAATTACCGGCAAGCACCTGATGTACAACCCGGTAACCAAAGGCCTGACCGCATACATCGACTTCAAACCGAACGGCAAGACCTCGGAACTGCGGGCTTCGGTAGTCAAAAAAGGCAAAAACATTTCCGAAATCTGGAGTTACCAATGGTTGCCATAAAAATACAGAGCAAAGAAGACATTATCGGCGCATACCTTTGCAGCCTGGGGTTTGCCGGGCGGGAACTGCCGTCAATCGTCAAGACCGTGGCCGGACAACTTGACTTTCAATCGGCCGACGGCGACGAGCTGGTCGGCAAAATCGACGGCATTCTGCTTGAAATGGCGCGCAAAACCTTTCCCGAAAGCGGACTTGCCGACGAACAGCTGCTGGCGCAGTTCAAACTTTGCTTTCTGCTCTGCGGCGGCGCCGAACAATGTACCGTCCAGGGCATCAGGCAGCTGAATTTGCCCGCCGGTCTGACCAAAGCCATGCGCGAACGCTTCATCGTCAATGCGCCGGCTTGTCATTACACGGAAATGAAACCGCAGAAAATAGAGAGCTTCCGCTCCCGCAAAAGGAAGAAAAAATGACTTCTCAGCTTGTTCCCATCAGCCCGCGGCAAATCCGCCGGCGGCGTCTTAAAGTTTTCGGCCTGATGTTTGTCAGCACCCTGTTCGCCACTTTGAAATGGATTACGGTCATCCCGAGCGACAGTTCGCTCTTTGCCACAATGTCAAGTGATGAATTCAAAAATGGGCAAAAAAATAACCCTTCTCGGTTAAGAGAAGGGTTGGAACGAAACCGTTCAGTTTGTTGTTTAGCTTAAATGAGGGAGCTTACTTGTTTTTGGCACCCGGCTCAAATTCGTCCTTACACCACTTTACGAAGTTTCCGGAATGAAGCAAATATGTGCGTGTGGTATTAGGCTGTAAATATCCACTATTTTGGGCTGTCAGCACCTCTTGCTCGTATTCCTGAAACAGCCTTTCAAGTTCTTTAATAGTAGAAATATCTGTTTTCATAAAAATCCCTTTCTTCACATAAATATTTCGCCAACAAAGTTATAAACGATCCTGACCTCCTGAACTTTCTGACCATCAACCTTCTTGACCTCGCCCACCAGAATACGGCTGATCAGGCGGTTCAGAACCGTTTCATCCAGTTCTTGGATAGTGGCATACTGCCGAATCTCCCGGATAAAGGTACGGACTTCACTTTCCTGAGCGTCAGACTGCTGAAGCATTCGCATCAGTTCCTGCAAACAACGCTGATTTTCTTCCTGTTCCTGCTCCATGGCGGCGGTCAACTTCACAAACCGCTGCTCAGAGATCACGCCTTTGGCCTTATCGGTATAAAGGCTCAGAAACATATCGTCAATTTGCCGGTTTCTGGCTTCCAGGCGCTCACGCTCTTTCTGCATCTCGGAAGCATCCGCCATATATCGACGCTCCATCCGGCTGCTCAACCGCTGATAAAAGGCATCTGCATCTTTGAGCGCCATCGCTGCCAGTTCCTGAATATCCTTCAGAACGAGATTATACAAATCCCTGGCTTCGATTTTATGGCTGGTGCAGGCGTTTTTGCCCAGCCGGTTGTAGGTCTGACAAATATAATATGCCTTATCAATCGGTTCCCGCATCTCGCCGGTAAAGCGGTTTTTGCCAGTTCTGCCGACCTTTTCATACCGTACCTGCATGGATTTCCCACAGGTGGCGCAGTAGATAATGCCGTGGAACAAGTTGTAGAAGGGGCAGGCATTGCCTTTCATAATAGGTGGCCTGCGATCCACGATGGCCTGTACCTGCTCCCATTCCTCCGGTGTCACAATCGCCTCATGGCAGCCCTCAATGATTTCCCAGTCCTCACGGGGAATGATGTCATAGGTGTTGGAGCGAATCCCTTTCTGGTGTGTCCGGCAAACCAGATGAGCGCCCTTATAAAACGGGTTTCGCAGGATATGGCTGATTCTTGCGCCGCCCCACGCATAGTAATTGACATCGCAGGCGGTATTTCCTTTTACTCTTGTGATGGGAACCTTGTCTTCCATCAGCTGCTTGGCAATCCGCATACAGCCCCAGCCATCCAGTGCCAGGTCATAGATTTTGCGAATCACCGGCGCAGTCTCCGGGGCAAGGATCAAATGCCCCCGATCCTCCGGGTCACGCATCAGCCCCAGGGGAGGCTGTCCGCCACAGAACTTTCCTTGTCGGGAACGGGTCATACGCCCCGCCAGCACTTTCTTGGAAATATCCCGGCTATACATATCGTTCAGGATATTCTTGAACGGCGTGATATCCATTTCCTGACGGGTCAAACTGTCCACGCCATCGGTAATGGCAATATAGCGGACATTGTGTTTCGGGAAGAAGATTTCAATATAACTGCCGGCTTCGATATAATTTCTTCCCAGTCTGGACAGGTCTTTGGTAATGACACAACCGATTTTACCGGCCTCAATATCGGCAATCATCCGCTGAAAAGCCGGACGATTGAAATTACGGCCTGTGTAACCATCGTCCACATAATACTCATACTGGAACATCCCGTTTTTTTCGGCAAAGTCCCGAAGCATGATTTTTTGGTTGCTGATACTCATGCTCTCGTTATCGCCGCCATCATCCAGAGAAATACGGCAATAGAGGGCTGTGATTTTCTGATTGACTTGTTTTTTTCTGCTCATAGCAATCTCCTTCTATGAACAGGGACACGATGTACATATTATACCATGCCCCTGTTTTTTCTTCAACAAATACCCTCAGCTTGCCTTGCGTTCCAGCCATTCTTCAAAGTGTTCGCAGGTTTGCCGTTCAATGAGTTGTTCGAAGGCTTCCTGCATGGTTTTCTCACCGGAAAACTCCCGCACCACGATAAACTTTACTTTTTTGCGCTGCTTGTTTTCTTGCTTTTGGGTTTTCTCCATAGGCTACCTCCATAGATCAGAAAAGCCAGACAAAGGGCATCCGGCAACGAAGTCCGGCAACGGACTCCGAAAAACCTGTAACCTATCGTCTGGCCATCGTTTCTTACTTTTCAAATTTTCTTGTGAAATCTCGTTGCTTTCGTTGTCAGAGAACAGATACCCACCAAAAAGCCTTGCTTAATGGGCATTTATCCTGTCCATACCCCCCATTTTTACGGCAACAAAGTCAGCAACCAACCGACAACCAACCGGGCAACAAGCCCTGTAAATCAGGCAATCCACTCCTTTGGCAGTTCCAGCTGACGGACTTCTTCCTCGCTCAGTTCTACAAATCCATCTTCGTTGTCGGGCAGTTCGTTGCCGGAAATCTCCCGTTCCCAACCACGCTGGCGCCCATATCCAGCAAACATCCGTGGGTTAGAGAAAGGCTTCCAGCCGGTCACCACCGTGTTCATGATCTCGTTGATGTTGTGCAGCTGCCACCGCTTCGGCTCCTCAAAAGCGTGTCCCAACGCTTCCTTGAACAGCTGCTTGGAGCAGACCACATTGCCAGTATAGTGTTCCAGAAAGCCCTGAATCTGCCCGGCCTCGGTATCCTCCGGCATGAAGTCCTTCTGAACCTCTACCAGCTGCCTCTGAATCTCCTTTGGAAACTTCATGGAATACTCGCCGCTGCGGTAAATGGTCATAGCTTCCGCCCACACCTGCAACAGATATCCTCTGGAAGCGGCTTCGTTCTCCAGAATGTGAACCTCCGCCTTCTCCGGGTAAATCATCACCGGCAGGAACCGCCGGTTTCCGGCCCGGTCAAGAGGGAGAAAGTCCAGCGTGTTGGATGAACCACCGAACACACACTGTCGCAGCCGGTCTTTGGGCTGGGTCTCATAGGGGGTGCGGTAGGTTTCCTTTTGGCGGCTGATAAAGGAGCGGATCTCCTCGATGCTCTTGGCGTTGCTGGTGGCCAGCATCTCCGACATCTCGATGATCCAGTGGCCTTGCAGCTTGGCAAACACCTTGTCGTCATCCAGCTTTTTCAGGTCATCAGAAAACCACTCATCCTGTATAGCCAGGAAGCGAAAGAAGGTGGACTTTCCGGCTCCCTGGCCGCCCACCAGACAGAGCAGCTCCTCATACTTGGAGCCTGGATGGAATACCCGGCGGATGGCTCCCAGCAGGAAGTGCTTAAGTATTTCTTCCACATAGTCGCTCTCATCTGCCCCTAAAAAGTGATGCAGACAGGAGCGTATCCGGGACTTGCCGTCCCACTCCAAACTGTTCAGCACATCCTGAATGGGGTGATAGCAGTTTTCGTTTGCCACGATGGAGAGCGCCGCCATCAGCTTCTTTTCACTGGTCAGGCCGTAGTTCTGCTCAAAGTAAAGGAGCAGATATTTGACATCGGTATCGGTCAAGGCACTGGTGCTTCTGCGCCAGCCCAGATCCCGCACAATATCAACACGGTCGGTCAGCAGATTTAGCCGGATTGCGCCCCGCAAAAGCGGATCTCGGCAAAACACCGTGCGGCAATTTCCAATGGTGTTAGCCGGTTGTCCTTTTTCCGTCGTGGAAAGGCTTTCCCGCACTTCATCAACGGTCAATTCCTCACTTTCGGCCTGCTGAGTGACAGGCACTAAACTCTGCGATTCGCTGTTCAATGTTTCTCACCTCCTCAAGAAAAAAGCATCTGATTTCTTCGCAAAATCAGATGCCTTAAAGCTCCATATCCTGTTTTTTCTGCTGCTTTTTCCGGTTGGATTCTCTCTGTGCGCTGTCCTGCTTGGCTTTTTTCAGGAAAGCAAGAATAGATTCTTTTGCCTTTTCCTGAATTTCCTGTTTGCCAGCCTGCTTGACCTCCGGCTGCATTAGTTTCTTCTGGATTTTTGTCAGGGCTGACTGCATGGCGTTTTTGATTTTTGAAATCACCCCATCCAATCGGGCAGCGGCATACTCACGCTCTTTTTGCGGCGCTTTTCGTTCCGGCGAGAGAACCCAGTTTTTCGTTTCCTCCACCAACCGGATATCCTCCTTATGGGTTTCCTGCCGGACAGTATCGGTGACAACCTCCACCGCCTTGTCATAGGCAAGTTCCGAAACTTCCTCCACCAGTGTTTCCACATCCTCAATTTTCAGGGTCAGCTCCTCCAGCTTCTGTTCCTGCGCCGCCAGCTGCTCCTTTTGCTTCATCAGAATGTAGTCCTGCTTCTCCAGATACGCCCGCCCACCATAGGACGGTTCCTGCTCCAGATGCACCCCATGTTTTCGGCTGATGTCAAAAAGCAGCGTGCGGCATACTGCGTCAAAGGTCTGCTTGCGGTTGTTGTGTTTGCCCTTGGGCTTACTCGGATCAGGCAACTCAAAGCCCAGTTCTTCCAGCGCCTTTTCCTGCTGGGGACACAGCTCCCCATACCGGTTTTTGCAGTCAAACACATGGCGCTCATGGATGTGGGGCGTACCCTCATCCAGATGCAGCGCCCAGTCCAGAATGTGGATATGGGAACCGAAGCGCCGTTCAAACTCCTCATAAAATTCGCTGACAATGAGTGCCAGTGTACCCGGTGGAACGGATTCTTCCATGGTGCCAATCTGGTAGATACTTTCCTCCGGGCAGGTCTTGTTATTTTTCAAAAGATCTTCCACCGTGCGGTTGCGCTCGGTGTGCCGGGTTTTCTCGTTCCGGGCGTTCTGGGCATCCACATGGTCGGAGTAATGCTCGTAGTAATACATTCGCTCAATTTCTTCAAAGCTGAAATCCGGCTGTTCCGGGTTCTCCCGAAGTTCCGGGGTAGTGAGACCACGGTAGCAGTCCCAGTACACATTTTTCTTGGCTCGCTGGGCATCAATGTGTTCGCTGTTTTCCACATCAAACCGGCGGTCATTGTGCCGGGGATTATAGGTGCCATGCTTGCCGGAGCGTCCGTTATGCCGTGTCAGTTTCAATTTTTATCCCTCCATTCTCCGTTGATTTTTCCCGAAGGGGAGCAGCGGCGAAGCCGCCAAACCTGCGGATTTCTGCGTCAGGTAATACCCAGTACGAGTTGACGCAAGGCATCAACTCTCCCTGGGCAAGGCTTTTCACCCTTGACCTGATGGGGCGGCTGCCCTCAACCCGCCAATGGGCTTTGCCCCTTGACCCCAACAGGGCGCTGCGCCCCTGCACCCAGCACAAAGGGCTTGCCGCCCTCTGTACTCCTGCCCGGAGAAGCTGACTTTCACCGTTTGTGCGGTTTCTGTCAGCTTCTCCGGCTCTGAATGCTCCTTTTGTCGCATTTCCCGGAAGGGGGATACTGGGATATCACGATACCAATTCACCGCAAAAATACCGGGTGCAGACCTGCCATTTTCCTGTGAATTGACCCGGTTTCAGGCGCTCTTCTTGTCCGTCCGCAAGACCTGAAATCCGTGCTGTTTGGCGTATTCTCTGGCAGCTGCCAACCGCTCCTCGCTGTACGGCGGCACCAGACGGATGGACAGGCGGGACTTGTCCATCACATAGGTCACGCTGCCCTCAGTGGTGCTGCGCTCCAACCGGCACAGCTGGGGATACTTCCGGCTAAACTCGGCCAGTCTGCGCTTCAGATCGGCGTTGAAGGTGTAGATACTGGCGGTGTTCTCCGACTCGTTCCAGTTGATGATGGTTTCTTTCTCATACTTAGACAGCTTCGTCATACAGATCCTCCTCATACTCGGTGTTTTCCTTTACCAACCGCAGGCGGCGCTTGGCACGGTAATACTCGTCCATCTCAGCACGGAGCTGATGATAAAAGCCGGTGTACCAGCGTTCTTCCATCTCCATTTCCATCTTCCGGGCCAGCTCCAGCATCCGGTGTTTGGCCTGCGGGTCAACGGTCAGGGCGGTCAGCCATTTCAGCCGTGTCACCGTGTTGTGGTGATTGGGACAGGCAAAGGCATACAGCACTTTCTTTTCCCGGATACTCAATTTCATAAAATCAACCTCCTAAAAGTTTATTTTCATGTGTCAGTTGCCGGTTTGCCTGCAATCGCTCCTGCCCGGATTTTCCCCAGCGTATTGTCCTTCTTGGTGCGCTCCTGTCATGGCGTCACTTCCCCAAAGGTCATACCCCTTGCAGCCGGTCATTCAATTTTCAAGGTTCTATGTCTCCTGACAAAACTCATTTTACCGAAAAAACAGGCCCTCTCCCGTATGTCCAAAACGATGGAAAACGGCTTGAAATCAGCATATTTCCACGCTTATGGAATCATGGTATAATGGTTAAAAACGGCAGGATTTTCCTGATGAGAGGGGGATTTTAGATGCACACGAAGCTGTCTATCCCGGAACGGTTAAAAGACTTGCGGGTAGTGGATAAGCACCTGACGCTGGAGCAACTGGCCGAGCAGACCGGGCTTTCCAAATCTGCGCTCAGCAAATATGAGAGCGACGATTATAAGGACATCAGCCCCTTTGCCATCGCTACGCTGGCGGAATTTTACGGGGTGTCCACCGATTACCTGATGGGATTGTCAGAAAATAAAAATCACCCAAACACAGAGCTTCAGGCCCTGCATTTGAGTGATGATATGGTTACATTATTGAGCAGCGGAAAAATCAACAACCGGCTGCTGTGTGAGATTGCCACACATGAGAATTTTCGGCGGCTGATGACGGATATTGAGATTTTCGTTGACCGAATCGCCGATATGCGAATTGCCCAAATGAATCTGGTGCTGGAGGCCACCCGACAGGAAGTGATCCGCAGCCATGCACCAGGGGATAACGACCTTTATGTCCGCACACTGGAGTTGGGACAGGTACAGGAAAGTGACTTTTTTAGCCACACAATTCATGATGATCTGGACAGTATCGTTCAGGATATTCGTCAGGCCCATGTCACCGACCGCACCACCGCCGATCCGCAGCCGACTTTTACAGAGGTCAAGGAAAAGTTTGACCGTGCCATGCAGCTGGGCAGTAATGAGGAACGGGTGATTCATGAGTTCTGTGACCAGATGCAGATTCCCTTTGACAAGATTGCGTCCGAGGACTTCTCGGCGTTTATGCGAATACTGAGCCTGTCCAAGCTGCTGAAAAATCCCAACAACATGAGGGGGAAGGCCCGGCCACAGGCATACCATGGGACAAAGAAGAAAAAGCGCAAGTAAAAAGGAAGCGCTCAAAATAAAATGAGCGCTTCCTTTTGATTAAATGGAAATTTTCTTGGATATTAGTGCATCCAATTTTTCAATGATTTCCTTCTGACTATTTTGTACTGATATAAACTTCTGGGCAATCTCCTTTTGAAGTGAAAGGCTAATATTTCCTTCACCGTCGACAGGAATTGGTACCATAATGTCGTTTAACATCGAAGGATATAGTTTCGTAAATTCATCTTCTCCGTTATCGCCTTTTCGACCTTTAGCCAGCTCCCGGAATATGGGTTCCAATGTAAATTTCATATAATCGAAGTCCAAATCTTGACGCCCGTTTTTAGGAACCAAGATTCCACGATCTCCGTTAATAGAAAATTTACCATCCAGAATAAGAATCGTACCTGCAAATCCATTTGTTGACCATGTCATATAACGACCATCATAATCGTAGGTATCTAAATGGGTCAGTGTCCCTTGACTTGATGCCGAGTAGACAGGGTAGGGGCCTGAGTGTAGGTTCCCGTACTTTTTGGTGTACTTTGACTTTCCTTTAATAGTGTCAAATAGCTCACTCAAAGGCAAATATTCAATCGCATATTCGTCACAATTCGGCACAATAGAAACCTGTGAGAGATTTGCAATTTGTTCAACAACAGTTTCTTTGGTTTGTTCCAAAGTTACATAACCTGCGGCGATTTCTTTTTGCTTTTCAAGCCAAGGCTCTCCGTTATGGTCTACCGGAACAGCAAATTTTACAGATTGAATCATAAATGGTGGTAGCGATGTGTACTCATTCTCTCCATTATCGCCTTGCCGCCCTTTTTTAAGCTCTCTAAAAATAGGTTCCAAGGTATATTTTGCGTACTCCAAGTCTATATTTGTGTCTTTCAGCAGGAGTATTCCACGGTGGTTGGTTGCGGAAAAAGGTGATCTGTGAATCATCATGTAGCCCGCTAAACCATCTATTGCCCATGTCAATGCCGGAACATTATAATCATAGGAATCGATCTGAGCAAATGGTCCAAATGTGTTGCCAGAATATAATGGATACTCACCAGTGTGTTCATGTACATAGCTTCGAGTATATTTTCCGTCGCCACGAACAATATCAAACACCTGGGTAATGGGGATTTCTAAAAACTGAAGGCCCTCATCGTTTTTTTTTTCAACTTCAGCCAATGGTTCATCAAGTTCAGACAATGTGTTAATCGTATCAGCAAGTAAAACTCTAAAGTCATTTACTCCGATTGTCTTGGACTCTTCCTCGATACCAAGAGCCTGCCGCTCTTCGTGATTCCACCATCGTTCCACGCACCAATGAGTTCCGTTGTAAAAGTCATCAATGCTCGAAATTTTGCATCTCTGATCCCCAATCATGTTCAATGTGTTGGCAAAGCTCGTTTTCGCACCCTTGAACATATTAAAAAGATCAGATGCCACCTGTAAATCATTTTGATCGATGTCAAAACGGTACACATCACGAGTTTCTCCGATTTCCGAACACAAATAGGTAAATACTGGGGAGGTTTGGCGTTGAAGTGTAGACACACCATCCACCATAACAGGTGCTTTTTTTGTCAGAGCAAGAATGTAAGTTTTTTTGTTAGTTGTGAAGAAAGTGTTTAACGGAAGAGAGATGACAGCATCAATTTCACACTGCT